>Ga0209709_10000078_pt1 | contig 88017 bp, 61 predicted proteins | sample ArcticOcean_MG_C_2_FD_187435 | JGI IMG/M metagenome (GOLD analysis project Ga0209709, IMG submission 187435) | Marine microbial communities from western Arctic Ocean - ArcticOcean_MG_CB4_136 (SPAdes) (version 2) | ecosystem: Environmental > Aquatic > Marine > Oceanic | place: Arctic Ocean...
AGTAAAAGAGGCACTAGCCACTTCTTGGTCCTTTAATTGTCCAAATACATGTAGTAATTCCAAAGAGACCTTTTCAGCCTCACCATCTATTAATGTTTGATGATTGCCTTTTAGTGCCTCTTCGTCAAATAATAAACGCCATCCTGCACCCGAAAGGGCTTGTTCACTATGCATTTTTATTTGTTCTATCTGAATCTCTTCATATATTGCAGCAAGTGGTATGGCTACAGGTAGTAAAGTGCAGTTTGTCGCACAGAATATTTTTTTAGGAGTTTTGTAAAGATGATTCGGATTTACTTCAGGAATTACGAGGGGTATCGCTTTTTTCCTGCGATTAGCATTTGAATTCGAGAAAACAGTAATTCCAGCATCTGAAAGTTTAACTTCGATGATAGAGGCGATATAGTCGGGAAGTGCGCTGAAGGCAATCTTGATTCCCAATGAAATAACGGTTTTTATAAAGTTCTCATCATTTAAATCTAAAATTATTAATTCAGGTAGATCTGGTCTATTTTGTTCTAGTTTCCAGTCTATTTCTGTTAATGATTTTCCGGAACTATCTTTACTTCCAGCAATCGCTTTAATTTCAAAATTAGGATGATTTATCAGTCTTTGTTGTAATCTTTGCCCAACCAGTCCACCGGCACCTAGTATGATGCATGAACGACGGCTCATGGTCAATGGGGAGGGTTGTTTGTTTTGAGTTCTTGCTTATTCAATATCGAAATTACCTTTGCCCATCTTTGCTTCAATTGGGGTTCCAAAAATACGCCTCACTATCAGTTTACGAAAAATACGCCACCCGTCCGAAATAGAGCCGAGTTTAGCCTTCCCAATTCGAGAAGAGTACCTGATTGGGATGCTTTTGAGATGAAGTTCTTCATTAACACATGAAGTATACATTTCAGCCTCTATTTCAAATCTCATTGAATTAAGCTTTAATCGGGAAATGGCCATTTTATTAAATCCCCAATATCCTGAACAAAGGTCATTGGTGGTCACACCATACATCCCTGTTGCCAACCAAGTCAAAAGATGGTTTCCTACGAAATTGAATCTTGTCATAGCATCCGGTTCTATCTTACCATTCAATCTATCACCTATCACTACATCACAGGATGGTAATGAATCTAGAAACTTAGGGATTTCTTTAGCATCATAGGTTCCATCTGAGTCAAGCATTACAAGCGCATCATGATCATATTCTAAGAATTTTGTAAAACCTAGCCTCATTGCAGCACCCTTACCTTTTCCTTGTTGCCTAATGAAATGGAAACCATGTTTTTGAGCAATAGAGTATGTTTCATCATTACTTCCTCCATCGATAACCCAAACCGTTGCCTTCCAGCCCATATCTTCTATTTTGGCATATGGTATTTTTTCAGCGACCATGTCCAAACCCTTGGCTTCATCCAAGGTTGGAAGCATGATTATTACGCTCTTCATATATCGTGTGACGAACTGATAATTATTGATGGCTTCGCTCATTAATAGCCAAATCAACTGATTTCGAGCCAATGTAATCTAATTCCAGTCGTATCAAAAATCTTATCTCCACGGCCAGATAATCCAGTTGGATTAAACCAACTTTGTGAACTTGATGAAGAATCCCACTCAAATGTTAAAGAAAGATTATCTTCTGTATAATTCATAACCCAACACGTTTGATCCCATCCTGAATTTGTATCAATCTTGATGAGTTCCATTCCTTTATTTGAAATAAATAAATCGTTGATATCTCCTACCGCCTCAAATACTAGGCAGGCATTAACATCATTTTCAGTTTTACCGGAAAAGAGAAAATTGACAGTTGTATCAGTTCCTTCCTCAATAAATGCACGGCTATCAGTTAAATTGTCTAGAGTTCTAAATCGGTGCTGACTCCAAGAATCAATCCTTATTTCACATCCATTTTGACAACTTGAATGATTGACTACAGAGAAAAATGAAGTTTGAGAATCTCCAGAAGGATTGAGTCTCCAAAGAATACTACCTCTGCTATTTTCTATTTCTGTCCAATAGGGTGACTGTGCAAATATCCACCCCATCGTTCCAATTGGGGACGTTATAGCATAGTCTATTTCCATCATTTCTAATGCAGTTATATTATCTAAATAAATTGCTGAAGTTGCTCTAGCTTGTAAACTATAATCCGTATGAACCAATCCTAAGGTAGGTATACTAGTCATTTGTACATTGTCTGGAGGATTATATACATGGCCCCAATGTCCATTTTCTGAATAAATAATACTCCCTTCCGGAAGGGAAGATAATTTATCACGAATCTCTAAATCGCCTTGGCCAACTGGTCTTAATTCATCATGCTTGGCGATTTCCCAAACTACTGAATTAGCGAAAATAACTCCAATTAACGTCATTGCAACCAGTATTTTGGAAACCCTTTCTGGAATAGTTGGATCCCAGCCTATCGTCAATAAACCACGTTTCTCTTCCAAAGAGGTAAGCCCAGTAGTTGGGCTCCACCATAGAGCGACTAGTGCCGCTAATGGTACATGGAATGCATGTACACCCATCGAGTATAGTGTATAGGATAGTAGCGATAGGACTGGAATACTTTCTAAACCTTCAATCAAATGTATCGCAGTTAGCACCCATAGACCTGCAAACCATGCTGCTAATAGTCTGCCTTCAACTGTAAATCTCAATTTCCAGGCTGCAATAATTCCCAATATCAATAAGAATATATTGAAAGTTAGTAGTGGTTTTCCACCCTGCCATCCATATTCTGCAAATACTGCAGAATCCAACATCCTAGGGGCTAGTATCAATATGGAAATTGCACCAGCAATAGTCAATAAGATTGAACATGCAAGTAATAATTTCTGCATATTTTCACTATAGTTTTTGTTAAGACTCACTCCAATAAATATGTGTGCAGCCATTAACATTCCCAGATATATTGCACCAGTAGGATGAATCAAAGTAACACAGATTACAGCAATAATGAATCCACGTGTATGATGAGCCCCTCTGGTTGAAGAAGGACGTAATAGCACTAGTAACCCTATTACTAATCCTAATTGACTTGCAATAGTTGGATAACCGGAATCATATGCCTTGGCAAATAACCCAAATCCTAAGGAAAGGGCAAGAAGTCCATGTGCTCCACTACCGTGGTGGTCTAATGCACCGGCTAAGCCAATTAAAATGACAATTAGGCTATAGTGGCCTAATTCGAAAACCGCACGTCCAGAATCTAGGCCAAGAGTACTTTGTAACCATGCAGCTAGTGCTGGATAGGCGGGAGGATAAGTCCAAAACCCCTGATTTGTCCCAGGTAAAGACAAATCACCTGTGGAATATATCTGATTGGATAACATAGAAAAGCCAATCCAATCAACGCCAAACGGTAGGGTTTGTATAAATGGAAGTAGGAATACTCCAATTATCGTTATTGATCCTGCAGCAAATAGTAGAGGGGTACGTCTACTTTGAAACCATCTTTGAGTCGCAGCTTCCTCTGTAATTTCTTGCTCGTCTGATTCTAATATTTGTCCATGCATAGCAGCCTCTAATTTCTGCCATGGTGTAAGAGACCTTTCGATATTGATTCTTCTTTTTATGTGTGCTAAGGCCAATGTGTTGACAAGGAGCATTATTGCAGACATCAGAGTTGCAGTCCAAAGCCCTACAAGCACTAGGGCGCCAGAGAGGCCGTAAATCAACAATAATCCCAACGCAGGACTCAACATCATTTTACGAAATAAATCAGCACTTCCATCCAATACCTTGCATAATGCATATCCTGGAAGACAACTCACGAGTAAAAGCAAGAGGCTCGTGAGAATCATGCTCACTCCTAGGGTGTTTAGGTCTTGATTGTTCGGCCAAGAATCAAAAGAAAATACCTTTTCACCGCGTCATGGCCGCAAGTCAGAATGGATTTCATCCGGTAATTAAAATGCCAGAGGAATATTGGGTTTTTGATTTTACGAGAGGCGAAGATGTCTCTTGGAATTGTCCATTTCCATATCAAGTTGGCCGGTATAATGAATATCGGCCTGGAATGTATACTACTGACTTATTTGGTGGTGTTAGAGACATCCATGTGGGAATTGACATAGGTGCTCCAATAGATACAGAAATACATGCTTTTGCCGATGGAATAATACATAGTTTCGGTATAAATGCCGAAGCAGGCTCTTATGGACCGACAATTATTACCGAGCATAACATAGCCTTACCGATAGGTGTTGGCTCTGAGAAATTACATCCGCATCAGAAGGTGTGGGCACTCCATGGACACCTCTCTAGTGAAAGTATAGAAAATCTGGAAGTAGGTTCATCTTTTCAAGCAGGAGATATTATTGCCAAAGTAGGTAATGAAGAAGTCAATGGAGGTTGGCCACCACATATCCATTTCCAGTTATCATTGACAAAACCAGAAACTCATGACTTACCCGGTGTAGTTGAAAGTGAGGAAAGAGAATCAGCCTTGCTAAGGTTCCCTGATCCTAGGCTTGTTTTGGGTCTTTTATACTAAGTTTTTCAAATCAAGTGTTCTAAATAACACCTAATGTTTTTCACTAGACGGTTTATAGTTTTAATCCCCCGAAACTGCTTTATTCTGGCCTATTCGTACTATCGCGGTTATATACTATCAAAAGAAGACGTAAGTACTCGCAATAGCGGGGGGGAAAAACAAATATGGAAATAAATTGGAAACAAAATATGAATGAAATAGGGGGAGCATTCATGCTCTCTTGGGTTGTACTAGGAAAGATGGGCGGCATAGAATGGGCCGTTGCTGTAGCAGTAGCATGGATGGCATTCAAAGGTGCTCATCTATTGCCTGTAGTAACTTGGAGTCACATGATGACAAGTGACCTATCGGATGTTGAAGGAAATTGGATGGCTAATGGAATGCGCCTGGTATCTCAGGTAATAGGTGCACTTCTTGCCATTATTCTAATATCCGAAGGTGATGGTGATTATAATGCTACAGAAATGTGGATAAAAGATATCGACGATGAATACTGGCTAGCAATAGGGATGATTGCTGCTGGTGCGGTTTGGTGGCAAATCCACACACGTTGCGAAAGCGAATGGGCTAGCGCTATCAGCCTGATGGCTCTTGCTAGTGGAATGTCACTTACAGGTGCACACACAATGGGTGCTCATCTTGGTTCAATGGAATTTGAGACGATTGCTGACACAGTTGTCAACTGGATTATCAACGGTGCTCTAGTCGGTATTGGTGCAATGATCGGTATTAAAATCGATGAAATGATACCTGAAGCTGCTGAAGAAGCCAGTACAGAGTGAAATATTAACTCTACATTACTGACGAATCAATTCGTAAATCACTGCCCTTGCTGTGGATCTTCGGATTCACAGTGAGGGCTTTTTTTTTTAATTTATTCATTCTTATTTTCAAGAAAATCCTTCAATGCAGAAATGGGTCTAATTTGTGAAGGGTCTTTGCCTTGTAAAAGGGCAAGTGCAATGGATAACCAATCCATTACAATGCAAAGGTGCAATAGAGATTCCAAAAGGGTAGTGCCATCACCATGCATTTTCCAAGCGAACTCTGTGGCGGTATGTGCAATCATCCATTCAATACGATTCTCGACTTTTTTATGCATGCCTTGCCATGTCAAAAATAGTATTACATGATTGTCAGCATCAGGATCCTTATCACTTCCAACACCGCCCCATGCTACACTTTCATTATGATTCATTTCAGGAATAACCCCTATTCTAGCAAAACGTGCTGAATTTTCATTCAGTTGGTTTTTGAATCTAATTAATGCTGCAGATAATTCAGTAGGACCAACCAGTGCAATTGGCCTAGATGCCATGTATACTGCTAATTCTATTAAATCACCCTGGGGATCTTTAAGAATATCAAAACCATCACTCGCATTCTGTAATCTCTCAAGCATCTCTGAATCATTAGTCCCCTCCGCCTTAGGTAGCATTCCAAGGCACCTTAACAATCCTAATTGCCGACTGAATATATGGCCAAAAGCAGTGCGTGGGGGCTGCCCTCCAATGGATGGGATCAAGTAACACCTCGTATATATTTCAGGTAATCCCGCTAACATGCCACCAGTAGAGATCACAATTACAGTAGCACCTGCGTTAATTGCAATTTCAGTTGCAGTCAAAGCCTCTTCAGTATTGCCACTATGAGATGTCGTCAATACCAGCCATGATTCATTCCACCAAGCAGGCATAACATAATCACGCTGAATATGAATTGGTAACTGGCCATGAAGATTACTTAGCACGGATAGAAAGTCCCCACCAGCAGCAGAACCCCCCATTCCTAAACAGACTATTCCGCTCCATTTCCTTGCTGCCACTTCTTCAATCCAAGGAAAACGTTTAGAATCTACATAATCCAGTCCTTTTCTGAGATCTGAAACAAATGAACGAGTTAAACCAATTAGGTCCTGAGTGTCTAACTTTTCTGCTAGACTTATGATATCCATATTTGGACTATTGCTCAAACTGATATTATTCTCATCAGTCATGCACTTTCCTCCTTTTTATTGTCATCATGGGAAAGGTGTTGTAATGCCAACCATTCACCTTCGATTCTAGCCAATCTGATATTTCGTCTTCCATCATGATCCCAAGCGAATCTAACCGAAGCCATCATCCATGACTGGGGGTCAAGGAATTCTCCGACAGATGAATCTTGATTAATTATTTCAGCAATAAAATGTTCCTCCATTCTAGAGGCTACATTAGCTGATTCTAAGTCTCTCCATGATGCTCCAGTCCTTTCTTGGCGGTCGACACGTTCAATAATTGCGCCATCCTTTGTCCATGAGGAAGGTCGCCAATAGTGTTCTCTCCAGCGAATAACATCTCCTAAATCATACCCGGGTTTGCGATATAGAAGTGTCAGTCTTGTTACATCTGCACCATCCTTACGCCCAACAGTAGAATTTGTTTCAATAGTTAGGCCGCCATATAATCGAACCAAGTGCCTGCCCCATGCTCTTGCTAATCCTTTGCTACCAAGGACAATATCATATCCTCCAGTTACCGGCCCTTCACTAGTTATGAAGAACATCGGGTCATCAGAAAGATTCTTTAACACATCATCCAATGTTGTTCTTAATTTCAAGAATTCTTCTTCAGAAAGTCTTCTTCCACTAGAACGAATCTGCACAGTTGCTTCGAAATAATTCCCAGCCTTTCTTGTACATGTCAAACAAACGCCATTTGCCATTCTAGCACGCATTACATGTTCTTCATTGAAGACAAGTCCTTCGATTGTTCCTTCCAATTGAAGATAAATTAGAGTATGTCTTTCCGATACAGTTCTTGTATCCATTCCAATTTGTATATCTTCAGCATCAGCATGGAATTTCAAATGTCTTTGAATCAATTCATTCCAAATATCCATTTCATTCAGATGAACCCATTTGCCCTGTATTTCTACAATATCGCAACGTGCACATCTAACCCATGGAACATTTTCTGGCACTTCAGCCAAATTAATTCTTTTTCTTATACATGGTTCACACATTCGCTCTCGGAAAAGCGGTGGTGGAGAGCCACATACTAAGCAGAATTCCTCTCCAAGACTTGAAGACATTGACTTCACCATCTGTTGCCGGTTAAACCCTTGACTTGAACCTGTGGCTCATTTCACTCGGATTCTTCTATTTTAGACATCAATATGTCTTTGTCAAAATCTTTCAAATCTAGACTTTCCTCTAGTGCTTCAATTCTAAGTTCGAGTGTTCGGCTCCGATTGACAACTGTCCATGTCCATATCCCGATTCCAAAAATCATACCTAAGTATGCAACTGTCAAATAAGTCATTCCTTCCAATTAAAATCCTCCATCTATGTGGTTCTGAAGTTTTTCCAACCTCTGTTCATATTCAGTAATTTTTGCCGACATGACGATGTGTCCGGCGATTAGTATTGTGAAAGAAATTGCTCCTATAAGTAATACTAATCCCATGTCAGAGGATAGAGAACTATCTTCACCTCCACCAACCACTGGTCCTGGATGTCGTATTTGCCAGATTCTTGTAGCAACATATGTAATTGGAACTAATATGAATCCATACAGTCCAAAAGTGGAAAAAGTATCTCGCGATTCAATGCCATCAGGTTGACTTTGCCTACCTAGTACCAAGAATAATGCTAACAGAGTTAATAATCCAAATGTGTTTAACCTAACATCGCTCCAATCCCATGGAGTGCCCCATTCAGCTGCACCCCACACACAACCAGACCAAACAGTCATCAGTCCACAGGCTAGACTTGCTTCCGAACCAGCAACATGCAACTTCCAACCGAGTGGGCTTCTTTTAAATATCCACATTGCAGATCCGGTAAAGAGTACACTAAAGGCAATAAAAGCCGCCCATGCGGAAGGGACATGCCAATAGAAAATACGTTGTGCAGCAGGTGATGCAAACGCATCAATCGAAACACTAGGGGCCCAATTGAGGGCTAGATATAATGTAGTCATTACTCCTAAGAAACCAGTTCCCAGTAATAACTCACCATGGCCTACTCGCATCAAGATGTCGTCATCCTCATACTTTTTGAACTTGCACCTTGGAACTTTAATCAAAGTGTGGTGCAGTATTCAACAACCATTGCCCATGGGAGGATTAATATTGGAGTTAATAATCTAATAAATACCGCATTTGAACGTGCCAAACGAAGTGTACTCAATTGTAAAAGACGTAAGCTAAAGGTACTAAGAAGTCCGATTAACCCCCCGATTAGTATTATTCTCCAATCCATATATTGCAGAAATACTTGCATAGAAAATAAAGTTAGTATACAACCGCTTAGTAAAGCCTCTAAATTGGAATTAGGCACCATATTTACCTGCGCTCTCCACCAATCGATGGCGCGTTGTTCATACAGCATCGAAATAACAGAATCACCAACTAGCCCGATGGTTAATGCTGGTGCTAATACAAAACCCATCACTAAAATCTCTTGATCTTTTATTGAAAGCGGTTCATAAAGAGCCAATAAACAACCTATTACTAAAAGAGCAGATAGCCAATTACGTTGTATGGAAATCAATGTTGAAGCATTATATCGCCATCCCATTTTTGTTGCAAGGAACGGTACTTCGGCAGGAGTTCCAAAACCAGTCCAAGGTTCACATTTAATCGCAGTTTGTCTTGTTTCTTGCTTAATATCATGCAATGACGTTGCGCATTGGAATAGTCTTGTGTCATGAGTCGCTATTAGAAAACTATGACCTGCATTTCTCAATTGATTTATGTGTGTTTTCAATGTTTCAATAGACATATCATCTAATCCTGAATCGGGTTCATCAAGTAAAATTAGTCTTGATTCTTTACTCAACATCGCAGGAATAAGGCCTGAAATCACCGATACCTTGCGCTGTTGACCGCCAGATAGGTGAGCGATTTTATCATGGCGTCGATGTGAGAGGCCGTATGCATCTAATATTGGAACCAAATCAAAATCTAATCCTGAAATTGCACATACGGTCTGTAAGTGATTTTCTATTGTTTGACTGGCGACCAATCCATTTGATTGTAATGTTAGTCCGAATGGTGAAACTGGCTTCTTTCTTCGACCTTCACTATCACAAACCAACTGTCCATGGTGACGTACTTCGCCTTTTTCCATAGGGATTAGCCTTGCTGCCGCTTCAATTATTGTAGATTTACCAGTGCCATTCTTGCCATGTAATATTATACATTCACCACTATTCAATTCAAGGTTGAAGTCGGATAAAACGACTTCGATGCCCCGGCGAATGGTTATGCCATCAAGTTCAAGCAGAACATCTGACATGCTTGGCCCAAGTTAGAATCACGAATGAATGCTTTCCTAGTGTGTATTATTTGCGGTAGTTCAAAAGTGAGAGCGTTAAACGCACAACATGGCCGCCCAAATTTCTTCATTTGGCACAGTTGAGTGGCTTGTTTTTATGATTTGGATAATTGCTATATTTTGGCCTATCTTTTATTCGATAAAAAATAAAACATCAATCGCTTTATCAATTACAGTTGGCTTGTTACTTGGATATTTAGTTCAAGTAATATGGTCTATATTTTACAATCAAGGGTGGATCGATTTGTGGTTGTGGAGTGATCTTTGGATGGTCCCCTCTAGGGCAAGTGAACCGTCAGGTTGGGTGACCTTCTTTTCTGCAGGTTTCCTTCATAGTCAATATGATGCCACACATGTATTGGGTAATATCTTGGTGATTTCATTGGTTGGCATTCCTCTGGAACAGAGATTGGGGATGAAACGCTTCGCTATGGTCTATGCAATTGGCTTATTTGGCGGTTCATTTGCTTGGTATCTGTTCAATATGAATTCATCAATCCCCGCTCTTGGTGCCTCAGGGGCAGCATTTGGACTATTTGGGGCGTATCTTGCAGGATGGCCTAAAGATGAAATACCATTTCCATTGATTTTAATTAGGAAATGGCCAGTGTTATATCTTGCTCTTTTCTTCTTTGCCATGGAGGTATTTAGAGCCTATTCTACCTATGGTTTAAGCCGGCCTAGTGACGTAGCCCATATGGCGCATCTAGGTGGTTTTATTTTGACTTATGTCACCCTGCCATTGATTGCTAAAGGTGGTCCTACTTCCTTAGGTGTTGAAGACGGTGGACCGTCTTCTTCTTCAGAGGTTTTTACCCGATTAAAGAGAATGAAGAAATCGATGAAAAACTTAGAATCGATTGAAGATCCATGGGAGTCGAGAGGGTATGAAGTGCCTAAAAACCTCCGTGAAGCACTTAAAAGTCTCCTAGATTCAAGTGATGAACCGGAAATAAGGTTGGCTTGGATGGAGCATATTGCAGAAAAAGCAAGATGCCCGGTATGTGATACTGAGATTGGAGTAGTTGAACGATTTGATGGACCTCACATGCAGTGTTCTAAAGTGCCAGAACATTTCAATTGGCCATGACTTTGGTTAGTATTTCTACTAGCCCCTAAAGGGGCTGTTTATGGCTCGAAGAAAGGATACTCTCAAAGGATGAATCATGTTCCATTACATTGGGGAAGGTCATGGTGCACATAGAATTAGGTGCCAAAATGCAACGTACTGCATTACTCATAGTTGCTATATTCCTTATTTCCGATATGTCGTTACTTGGCGTACATGCATCGCAAAATGAACCTTCTGAAGTTCAAGACAATACGCTCACTGAGCCTATATTTGTTGATGGATTACCGCCCTTATTGTGCGGTGATGATTTGTGTGAAATGCCAATTAGGACAAATCTAAGGACAGTTCAACCTGCCTCTGAAGCCAATGAATGGTGGCTCTCTTATGGGCCAGACTTAGATTGGAATGGGATGGATGACCGATTACAAAGAGTTCTAGCTGGTTATGATTCGATATCACCAACTGCGATTACTGGTGATGATGGAAAGAAAACAGTGGCAATAGTTGTCGATTATGCTTGGCATCCTGGCCAGGAGGAACTTGATCAATTAAGTGCAATACTGCAACAGCATTCATGGATTGGTGAAGATAACGGGGCTTGGTTCCAAACACTAGACAGTCTCGATGCAATAGTTGTCGATAAAGTCCCAGTTAGTGCACTGATGGACATTTATCATCTCCAAGGAGTCGTAGTAATAGAGATGCAAAATGTCATGGTACCGTTCAATGACGTTGCCTCTAGAGCGACTAGATCTCTTCCTTCCGACGTATATTCAGCATCAGCATATGAGCGTGACTATACCGGTGCAGGTGTAGTAATTGCTGTCCTTGACACCGGTGTCGATAACGAACACCGCTCATTAAATGACTTTGATGACATAGATGATGAGCCAGATGTAAGCGATCCTACTTCATACGATGACCATAAATGGGTTGGAGGATATGATGCAACATCTTCAGCATCTCTAAGTGATGGAACGCAAGACCCGGATGATGGCCAAGGCCATGGAACTCACGTAGCAGGTTCGGCTTTAGGGACTGGCGATTCATCAAGAGTCCATATGGGGACTGCTCCTGGTGCTTACTTGGTTGATATCAAAGTATTAACCGATGCAGGAGGTACAAATTCTCAATATTCCTTGAACGGAATCCAATGGATGATAAACAATGCTAACAAGGATTGGGGACATAATTCATCTGGCAAAGGTATCCAAATCGGTTCTATGTCTTTCGGATCTGTATCCTCGCCTCTAAATCCTGGGGATGAAGGAGATAATGGTACGGGTGCAGAAGCACGATTGGTAAATAATGCGACACTAGAACAGAGCATAGTTTGTGTAATTGCAATGGGCAATGATGGCTCCAAGCGAGTACCATCTCCCGCAAGTGCCGATTATGGTTTATCTGTTGCCGCAGCAAGTGATTTTGGTTCAATAAATAGAACAGATGATGGTATTGCGAGTTATTCTAATTTCGGTCCAAGACTAAGCGATGGTGATGATGATGATTGGGATGAATTAAAACCGGATCTAGCCTCTTATGGTTCTAACATAATGTCGGCTACTGCTGCTACTGGGACTTCAATACCAGGAGCGCCACGTCCTGAAGCAGATTCAGATTACGATGAAAAGGATGGTACAAGCATGGCTACACCGATAGCATCAGGTGTAATTGCTACGGTGATAGAAGCAAATCCATCACTTGATGCACTTGAAATCCGCGATATTATGCGCAACTCCTCAGAGATAAGACAAGATAAATCCTCAGAACCTGGAGTTTCAGATCGCTGGAATAATAAATGGGGATTCGGATTAATCGATGCTTCATGTGCGATTGATATGGCATTGGATAAACCCTGCACTCCCTTGGAAGGTAATGGAGGAGTTACTCCCCCTCCATCCGGTAATGGTTCAGGAGACCATGTGGAAATAACACAGCCAAATAATGGGTCTTGGTGGTTGGAATCAAATCGTATAAAAATTTCAGGAACGACCGATATACCAGATGGAGTGGAATATAACCAGATTCAAGTAAATATAGTTCAATACTTGGATTCAGGCAATACCAATGAGTTGAAACCATGGACTATTGCAGGAGGTACTCTTGATGATTGGTACCTGGATGTCACTATAAAATCAGATTGGATAGAAGCAGAGGAAGATTATGTATTGGTAAGTGTAAGAGCTTATGATACCAATACAGAAGAGGAATCAGCAATTGATTATCGTGTGGTTAGTTTAGCTAGAATGGATATCACTATTGCAAGTCCAGTAGTTGGAACATCACTTCAAGGTAATGTTGATTTCTCTGGTTCAGTGGAAGGTATTGAACATGACTATATTGAATTCAAAGTTGATAGCGGTGAATGGAAATTCGGAGTTAATCTACCTGATTTAGAAGTCGGTAGTCAAGATTGGACTTTTACCTGGGATTCAACAAAAGTACCCGATGGTTCAACTAGACTAAGTTTTAGAATGGTTAACGAAAGTGGAATTAAAACCGATGATGTAAGAAGAACATTCAATATTGATAATCAACCTGCAGCACCTGACTTCATATTTACAGGGGTAGTAGAAATAAAAGATGAGGTTGGTCTTCCAATGTTATCCGCAGTAGCAGGTTCTGCACTTACGGTTGACTTTACAATTGCCAACGTTGGGGACTTAGATGTTAATGATGTATTTGTCCGCCTAGATGCCCCCGGCAGTAACTCAGAAGTATACCCTTCAGAGTCTACAATTGGCTCTTTGAATGAAGGTGAGAGTTATTCAGTGACTTTGTATTGGTGGGCTACTGAAGTTGGAATACATGAGGTATTACTCTCAATAGATCCTTCAAATATTCATTCGGACCTCAAACTGGAAGATAATACCTATAGCTTCAGTTTTGAAATTACCGAAAGACCAATTGAACCTACGTTGAGGTTTATGCCAGGTTCGGTTAGAACATTCCCTGTAATACCTGCACCAGAAATGTCCTATAATGTGATTTTAAGAGTTGACAACCTTGGTCAAACAGATGCAACTAATTTGATGATGACATTATATATCCGAGAGGATGGAGATGGTTGGAATGAAATTGGAAAAGAGATGATCTTGGCAATATCCGGTTCACAATCTAGTTCCGGTTATGAAGAGGTTTCCTTAGAAATTCCAGAAACTAGTTCGAAACGTGGAGGTACTAATTATAGGGCTGTTTTACAAGGAGATGGTGTTGAAAGCGAGTTTAGTGAACATCGATTCACAGTAGTAGTCGCTGATGTCAGTATAGGTTCCCAGGTACGTCTCAACTTGATTTCGGGTGAGTCTATTGTTGATTTTGTAGGTCTCGATGAAGGTGGATTGTTATTTACCACAATCGATGGAGAATTACACGTTAGGACGATAACCAGTTCATTATCGATGCCAGGGGATGTCAAACTTGCAGACTCGTGGGCTGGAGAACTTAGTGTAATAAAGAGAAATGATGGTTTAGTACAAGCCGCATGGACTGAAAACACATTAAGTCAAGATGGTTATCTATTAACCGATATATCGATGACCTCACTTACAAGTTCGGGAGAAACAACCTCAATGCAGTCGCATATGACACCACTCAAGCTATCTGAAGGCAAATACTGGGGCCTTGGGTTTACCCAAAATGGAGATAGAATGGTACTTGGTGGTTATCATCGAGATATTGCTACTGGAGGTTCATGGCAGGATACAACTTCGATATTCGTATTGACTTCTGATACACCTCATATTGAAAGTTCTTGGGGGTCAAGTAAAATTCTTAATAACATAGACATAAGACCATCACAAGGAGATTCTTTAGTAATTGCTCTTGGTGAAGAAAACCTTCATATTCTCTATCAAGAGGTTAGAGATGATATTTCGGGAATCGATAGAGTTGGATTAATGTATGCCCATGGCAAGGAATGGAATCCCTCTTGGAGTTTCCAATACTCTGTTGGTGATGATGCCAGTAATGCACAACTAGTGGTATTGGAAGAGAATGGTAGGGATGTCATTATTGCGTCATGGATTGAAGGGAGTGGATCCTCTTCAAAGATCGCCCATGTAGTGACCGATAATTCTTGGTCTGCTGATGAACCATCTTATGTTGATGCTCAAGGTACAAAAAATATCATACTAAATTCAGATGGTGAAAATGTACGAGTGATTTACGACGAAATCAACGTATATGGTCCAATGACTAGATATGGTATAGTCTATGATTCTGTAAGTGGTAAGACATTTGCTTTATCCGATATGATTGCAGAAGGATTTGCACTTGGATATGCAGGTATTGATGGAGATGGAATCATTGTTCTTTCTTCAAGTAGCGGAGTTCTATCACTGCGAAGTATTGTTTCTTTAGAACCAGATGAATCATCTGATGCTTCAAAAACATTCCTAGATACATTATTGGAACCGTTACCAGGTGATAGACAGACACAGAAGATAATATTGCTAGTTGCAGTATTTATCATGACCGCACTTTTAGTAGGGTTGGTTATTTCAGTACGCTCTTTACGCAAAAGAAAGGAAGAAGAGTTTGTAGTGAAAAGTTACGATGATGATGGCGTGGACATAATGGTGGAGATTGAAAGCGATGAGGACACTATCACCGCCATTAATCTAGACTCCGAAGAATTAGTCGTACAGTCCAGCATACAAATGTCAACTGAAATTGAAAGCCAAGTCGAGGAAGAAACCTCACTAGCTGAAATACTTGAATCTAAATCCGAAGCAGGGGAAGGCAATAGTCGACTCGAGCGTAGAATGAAGCGTAAACAACAACGTGAGATACAAGAGATTACTGAAAAGATGATTTCTAATCCACCGGCACCTTTGCCACTAATTGGAAAGGAACTCCCTCCTCTTGATGCAGAAATACAATTGCCAGCACTACCTCCACTTCCTGCCTTAAGTGGGGAACTACCGCCTTTGCCAGGTATGCCAAATCTATTACCGATTCCAACTCCTCAAAGACAAGTTAGTTGTGCAGAATGCTCAGCCAAATTCACAGTCAAAGATATGATGTTAAGAAAGATGAATTGTCCTATATGTTCATCAGTTGTAAATCTCTAGGTGTAAAAGATGTGCGGAATATTTGCTTATATGGGTGCTAAAAAAGCATCTCCAATTCTTGTTGAAGGACTTAGAAGATTGGAGTACAGAGGATATGATTCAGCCGGTATTGCGGTTAAAGATGAAAAAATCACAGTTTTCAAGAAAATAGGTAAAGTTGCCCAATTACAATCTATCCTACCTGATAATATTGAGGGTAATATGGGTATTGCCCACACTCGATGGGCGACACATGGAGGCGTATCTGATGCCAATGCACACCCCCATGCTTCTGTTTCGGGAGATGTAATAATCGTACATAATGGGATCATTGAAAACTCTAGAAAACTGCGAAGTTTATTGACCAAAAAAGGCATCGATCTAGCCAGTGATACCGACTCAGAGGTCATCGCTCACATCCTCGATTATGAATTGGCAAGAGATAACGATCCAACTGCTGCATTACACAGAACCATTTCTAAATTACATGGTACATGGGGTATTTGTGCTATGTTTTTGAATCATGACGTAATAGTCTGCGCAAGAAATGGCTCACCACTAATAATCGGTAAGGGCGATGATGAGATGTTTATTTCCAGTGACCCTCATGCTTTGACTCGACATACACAAAGAGTAGTATTTCTCGAGGATGGAGATGTTGCAACAATTACTTCTAATTCAATTACGATGAGTCCTATTTCTGGAATTGATAAAGAGGCTAATGTGACAGTTTTAGAAGATGAATGGGGTGAAGCTGAGATCGGTGATTACCCACATTTTATGATCAAAGAAATATATGAACAACCTGATGCCTTACGTCATTGCATAAGTGGTAGGCTTGACAGAGTGAGAGGCAATGGGAGACTCGGTGGAATGAAACTATCACCATTAGAATTATCCAAGGTCCCTCATGTACGTTTACTTGGTTGTGGTACAGCAATGAATGCTGCTGAGATTGGACAGATTTTGATTGAATCATTGGCCAGAGTTCCTGCTGTCGCTCATATTTCTAGTGAATTTAGAACCAATGATCCTGTTATTGATCCTCAAGCACTACATTTTGCGGTTTCGCAATCCGGAGAGACAGCAGATACTCTATCTGCTATCAAAGAAATTCAGCTAAAGGGTGGTCAAGTACACGGGATTGTCAATGTTGTTGGCTCAACAATCGCACGGCAGTGTGGTCAAGGTGTTTACATTCATTCAGGTCCAGAACAGGCAGTCGCATCAACCAAAGCATTCTCTAACATGGTTGCTGCTTTGACGATGTTTGCACTTCAAGTTGGGCGTTCAAGATCAATCAGTAAAGAAAGGGGACAGAATCTTATTCAGAGTCTACAACAGATGCCTCACCTTTTGGAGGAATATTTAGAAGACCAGGGCCCAATAATGGAAGCTGTTGATGCTGTTAAACATGCTAAGAGTGTACTATTCCTTGGTCGTGGAATATCTGCGCCAGTTGCTAAAGAAGGTGCATTGAAGTTGATGGAAGTAGCATACATCCCTTGCTTGGCATATCCTGCAGGTGAAATGAAGCACGGTCCAATTGCATTATTGGAACAAGATAGTCCAGTAATTTTTATTGTGCCTAATGATCATGTCAAACTGAAAACAGTTTCTGCAATACATGAGTGTAAGGCACGTGGAGCAAAGATAATTTTAATTCATGAAAAAGGAGATGATATTGCACAGGAAGGAGACATCAATATCGCAATTCCAAAAGTACATCCAGACCTATCTCCAATGCTAACAGTTGTTCCACTTCAATTAATAGCATATCATACAGCATTAGAATTAGGCTGTGATGTAGACAGGCCAAGAAATCTAGCCAAGTCAGTTACAGTTGAATGATTAAAGAATAGAGAATCTCTGCTCTTCTGGTTTCCAAGTGAATGGCTTATAGCCAAGTATATGATTTGTATGACGCATCTTGATAATACTCATTTTTCTCTTGACATCATCTTCACTTCTTTCCATTACCAAGTGTACCACTCCGTCAGCAAGATAATCTTCAATACCGTATTCACCAAATTGCTTGTGATCTTCTCCAGTCATTTCACAGATGAAGAATGATGTGAGTCCGAGTCTTCTTACTGCTTCGAATAATCGGAATATTTCATCACGTGGATTTTCCATCTTAGTCAAGGTGAAGAATGCTCCAAGTGAATCGAATACTAGAATTTCAAAACCTATTGACTGTCGGTAAGATGTTAGTTGCTTGATCAATTGTCCCATCCAATCAACACGGTTACTCATACCTTGTTCATCGAGTTGTACTCTAAGGTCGACTAAGTCAATAATTGCAATACGGTTTCTTACTCTGGGATCATCAACATTCATTCCCATATTACCCATGTGGGCACGAAGAGAATCCTTTCCTTGTTCAAGAGTAACATATATTCCACTAGTTTCTCCATATAATACAGCATTGTAAAGCATTGAGAAGGTCAAGCTTGACTTCATTGCACCAGATGCTCCTGCAACTAGGCAAATGTGACCTTGCGGTATGCCACCTTGTATATTATCATCTAATCCTTCAATGTGGGTTGGGATTCTTTGTATCTCAGTCATGCTGGCACCAAACTATGCTAAACTATCTAACACTTGAATTTGCCTCATTTATTTTAATCATTGAAGCACAAAAACAGTTAGTCTTGGTACTTTAGGGAGGACATGGTCAGAGTCTGGCTAGCATCAGCTTCGAGTCGTCGTAGTGAGATGCTTGAATCTCACTTTTCGAATTTAACCTCCAAGGCACTAAGCGGAGTTGATGAAAGTGCGGATAAGGGTGAAGTCTCTCAACAGGTATTACAGATTTGTAAGAAAAAAGCGGCTGCTATTAGAACTGCAGGCGAATTTGATATGGTAATTGTAAGTGATACAATGCTTGCAGATCCAGATATTGACAATCTAGCATTAGGCAAACCTGAAGATGAAGTTCAAGCAGCAATGATGCTTCAACGATTATCTGGTAGACGGCATAGAGTATGGTCTTCAACAGGAATCTACCTTTCAGGACACTGGACTTTTTTTACAGACTCTTCAATAGTTGAAATTAACCAGTTGTCAGATGATGAACTGGTTGAATTAGTTCTAAGTGGCTCATGGAAAGGAAAAGCAGGAGGTTATGACTTAGCTGGGGAGATGTCTAAGTATGCATCTTTAATCGACGGCAATAAGTCAACTGTACTTGGAATTGCTGAAAGTGCAATGGAAGTTATTAGAGCGATTTCAAGCAAATAAATTCATTCAATGTATCTTTCATAACTCATTGGAATTCTGTGCCATGTATCCATTGAAAAGAATATGTCTCTGACCAAGTGTATGAATACATAAATTATCAAAACTCCAAGAGATGTACTACGAATAAAGAAGTATACTAAATCTGATTGATCGCCAAATAATGTAATCTTAAATCCAATAAAAAATAGTGATAGAATTCCTATTGTCGTACAAATAAGGACAGGCCAAAGTGACGGTCGATTATGTATTGATTTATGCAGATGATCATAATGAAGATATATTCCAAATCCCCATGTGGAAAGTACAGTGCAAGAGAAAATTAAGCTAACATAGACTATATTGTAAAATTTAGCGGAGTCGAAATCAGGAATGATTGCCATTATTGCTGTTACCAAAAAGAACCATTGGGCAGCCCAAATAATTCTTGAATGGGGCATACTTGATTTTCCCAATACATTCTTTAGAGTCGCAAAAGGTTTTGTAGAAATAAATCCCCATAGCAAAGGCGCTGCTAATGAATAACTGAGTATAGTCCAACTAATATCGCCACGAGCATACCACATCGAGGCAAATGAATGTATTATTGCTAATCCAAGATATAGTGCGATAAGGTTTCTAAACTTTTTAAATTTAATAATCCCCCAATTAAGACGTCTATTGAAATGAATTAAAATCTGGGTTAAAGATATCGATCCCATCATTACAATTATATTGAAGGCTAATCCGAATTCTAACATTCCCTCTGTAGACCTAAATATCCAGCATATGAGAATGATAAAGGCAGTAATTGGAATTAGTAAGGCGGGGATTAAACCACTACCTCCACAGTTTATATTTTCTTCAATAGAATTTTTATGTAATTTCCAACTTGGCCAGGCTATTGTTCCCACTCCCCAACATAATAAGACCAATCCGACTGTGGAAAAGTCCATCAATAGCGTAATATCATTGGTAAAAATACCAACTATAATCAGTAATTGACCTACAATATTTATCAAAAGATAGTGTGTAGAATGAGTTTCATTATAGGCGTTAGAATTATGAGTAATTGGAAATAAGTCGAAAGTAATGCCCATTATCATTGACATCATCCATCCCAGTGAAATCAAAGATGTGAGAATATATGCTATTTCTATACGGAACTCATCTTGCTTAAACGAATAATCTGATTCGGAATAAGAAAGCCATGATACTGCTAATAAAAAAGGCAGAATCATAATTGCTGAGGACATAAAATGGGCGATATAAGAACCGCTCATTTTCGGGATTGCGCCCTTCCCTCGATTCTCGGCCATAAACCGTGTCATACTAAGCGGCACTTAACAAAATAGCCAAAGTGATAGAATTTATGACATCACAGGATTTAGCCCAAGATGGTTACTTCCTCTATCCATTACTACGTCACAACCAGGTATCATCAATAATTTATCCTCTGCATCCAAAGCAAATATTTCTACACCGATTTCATCACACACCATTTTTAACTCTCTGCGGCATGCATTTTGATGTGAATCCATGTGAACTAGAGTTCGTAAATCGACTATTACAGTATCGCCTGTAGATATTCTTTGACCAATTCCACGTGTTGGGATTCTCTTCATTTCATCAGGCGCCACATATCTCAAAGCACGTGATGGGAATGAACGTCTAGTGGATCGGTTTGTGCCAAGGTCATGGAATGGTTCCCCATCTGCTGAAACAGGTCCTTTCCATCCAAGTGGAATAGATATTAGTCTATCACCCAATGTTGGAATTATAGCTTTCTTTACAGGGCTGGCTTGAGATATAGGAGTTTCTAAAACCTCTTCAGAAAGTGGCATTAAAGTTTGTTGACTTGCATCTTCTTGAGCTTTTTCCATCTTGGCTTTATTTGAGGTTGACTTGACTTTTTTCTTGGAATCATTAGATCCTTCAGGGTCTGGGAGACCAAAGAATTGCCATAGGTTTGCCATTAATAATCACGTCACAAGTCCAAATCGTCAAGCATATCTGTCTGATTTAAGTTCACAGTTGCAGGCCTAGTATCTGTAATTGTTGGTTGAACCGGAGCTGGAGCAGTGCTTTGTGCAGTTAAGTATTGAGCGCCATAATGTTGCCATTGATCCATGGTCCATCCCTGTGGAAGTCCAGTTGCAGGAATTGGAGCTACTTGCGGTGTGGCAGGTTGAACTGCCACTGGTTGTGGGGCAACCGCTTGAGTTGGAGCAGGGTTGTAAGCAGCATATGGGTCTTGAGCAACCGCTTGAGTTGGAGCAGGGTTGTAAGCAGCATATGGGTCTTGAGCAACCGGTTGAGCAGCCTGCTGTTGTCCATAAAATCCAAATCCATCTTGTTGTGAAGTTTGTGCAGGAATTGGTTGATTAAATTGACTTTCTTGAGATTGAGTATTGATGTCGAAATTTGTATATTTTTCTTGCGAAGGCTCGGAATCTCTAGTAAATAATAAAAATGTAGCAAGTCCAATGACTACAATAATGAGAATTGCAATTATCATGGTTCCAACTTCACCGACACTGTCTGTAATCGATTGAAGTATATTTTCTGCAGGCTTATCAGCAACTCTTAATTCAATAGTTGTAGAACTGGATTCTCCGTTATCATCAGTTACTGTAAGGGTAACAATCCATTTCCCAGCAGGTAAATCTTCGATAGTATATTCGGGGCCATAGAAATCAACCTCTCCTTCACTTTGGCCATCAAGGTCAGAGTCAAAGTGACTACTATCCCAGGAATATATTAGATTGGATTTGTCATAAGGGGTATCTGTTGAACTAATTCCCGACAGAGTGATATTACCACCTTCATTTAGTGCAAATACGTCAGTAGAGTTGGTTATTCTAGATTTGGGTGCGATATTCAACACACTGACATTCACTGAAGTAGTTGCTGATGCACCATCATCATCGGTGACGATTGCAGTAATATAGCGAATACCCATTGTTGACCATGACTTTGTCATTTCAACACCATTAAATTCACAATCATTATCAGTAGTTCCATCACCGTCTGTATCAACTAGAGAATTCAAATCCCAACATATGACCAATGACTCAATATCTGATGCAGTATCACTTACAACGGCAGTGAAAGTGATATTATCATCTTCGAATATTGGTTGTGTTGAACCTAGGTCTTCAATAGTTGGAGGTAAATTTGAGATATTTACGATACCTGTTTCAATCTCTGATTTAACGTTATTATCATCATAAGCAACCACTGATACATTGTGGATTCCCGAAGTAGGCCAAGAAACAGTAGCAGTTGATGAAGGCCCACTTGTAGTAATTGTCCAATTACTATCCATATCCGATGGCATCCATTCTATGATTAGAGTATCTTTATCCAAGGGTGTATCATCTGCAACAACCCGAAGTAGAGCAGTTTGATCTTCGTATAGATTCCAATAGCCCATAGAATCAGTGGATTGATTTTGTCCGCCATACCATAATTCAGGCTGTGCGAGAGTCGGTGCGACGTTTAGAACATCAAGAGTTGTAGATACAGTTGTAATTGCGCCATCATCATCTTCTGCAATAGCGACAATATCAATCATTCCTTCTTGATTTGCTAAGAATGTACATGTTGGCTGTGTAGTTCCTTCTTGACAATTTAGCCCGGGCCAAGATATACTAACTTGTTGACCTGAAGGCGAAATGGAATCTAAATCGCCACTATCCGTGGCATCAGCCTTAACGAATTGGTCAACTCCTACGCTACTGATTTGATTTGCAAAACTATCGATAATAGTCAAATTCATGTATGGTGCACGATTAAAAACTTCCACAGTTATATCAATGATATCAACATCTAATTCATCATCGGTTACGATTAACTGGACATTCCAAATTCCACCATCACTCCAATTGAATTCTATCCAGCAGTCCTCACTATCAATATTCTCAATTAGTCCAGGCTTCTTTTCGATAGAGAAACGACATTCAACATCGCCACTATCTTCATCAAAACTTGCGCTAGCATCTAATGTCACATTTTCAAAGGTGTAAACTCCATCAGTGACAGTAATTTGTGCGGTTGGGGCTCTACCAATCAAAATATCTACGTTCGCGTAATTATTACTTCGGTTCCCATCTTCAGTAACGGTTTCATCAGGGTCTACTGTTATCGACATTGTTTGAATACCAATAGATGCCGCTGTTGGAATAGTCCAATTAACAACAACCCTCGCTTCACCATATGACGGAATTATAGGGACCGGTTCTCTAATTGAAGTGCCATCTGGAGTTATAATCTCTATTTCAGTAGTTGGGGAGCTAAGTAATCCTCGATTTTGGGTTGGTATTGAAAAGGAAAGTAAGTCGTTAGGCAAGGCATTATATCCAATAGATTTTGTTAAAATCTGAGAATTTCCATCACGGGTTCGAGTGACAATGATTGCGTCAGCCTGAGCTATAAGGTCAACGGGAGTTAATGATAAATCGATAACAATTGTCGCAGCACCAATAATTTCTGTTGCAGGGTCCCAAACAATCACCCCATTACTTGAATAGTCATCACTTGAGTTTGTTGTATCTCGAACATTAGAGGAATTTAGCATTTCCGTTGCTTGTCCATTAGAATCGGTTGTTGGATTGAGTAAAGTCCCAGCCATTTCATATCTCAACTGTAGATTTGTATTTGCTTGAGGGTTATTTTGTTGACCTCCATAGTCTATGTTAATCACTTGCTCAGCATCGGGTAAAGTAGCAATACTCTGTAGTCCTATTTCTATTTCTAAATCACGATTACCTGGGTCTGAGCCAGCAACAACTCCAGATGATTGGGCTGGTTGGTAACTCTTTAGTAGCCAATCAATAGTGAATCCAGCAGCATTACTGACTCTTATCCAAGAGTTGAATCTAACTGCTGGACAGTACCAATTGAAACCTTGACTGACTCCAGTAGTATTCCATTCATTGATTTTATAAGAATCATCACAACCGGTATATTTGATATTTTTTCCATCTTCAGTAGGAACTCCATTAGAGGTAATTTGCCAACTATTATTCTCAGGTCCAGCAGTATCAAATTGATTTGGGTCAAAGTAATCAGAACTTCCACCTGCTACAGTAGATGAAAAGAATTCCATATACCATTGATCGCCAGTATGTAATGGGAAATCATATTTTTCTTTGGGCGGGTCATAAGATGTGTCAAAAGAAATTGTTGCAAGATCTTGTCTTAGGAAAAAGGTATTAAATGGATCAAAAGTAACATCTAATGTGAAATCACTATTTATCACTGCTAAATCACGAACTCTAATTAGATCTTCTCCTTGATATTCTATATCAAGCGTGCCAGAAACTGCTCCTAATGGAGTATCCTCAATATATGCTCCATTACTTCCTGAAGTAAAGTCGCCGTCAATATTCATCTTGTAAGCAAGTGTTTGGACATTGTCTACATTAATGAAAAGAATATCAACAACTTCGTAAACAGTATCTCCAGTTAAGGTTTGTAAGGTTGCAGAAACATTTGCTTGTTGAATCAATTGCTGTACATCGAATTGAGTTTCATAAACATACTTGTCTCCAATTCTCCAAGTGGGCACGTCAGGCCATCCATTGAGAGTTCCACTATTTTGAATAAAAGAATCTGATAATTCTTCTTCATCAGAATCTAACATTGCCATCCAAGGCATTGTGACCAATAAGAAAATTATAATTAAAGCCAAACTACGTTGTTTAAGCATGACTCTGCGACAACGTTCTCCTACTTGATAGACTCGCATTCTTGTAATTAATCACGTTAGAATTATTGGCCTTTAAGCCATTCATGGCCGTAATATTGCCATTGTTCCATAGACCATCCTTCTGGTAATCCTGATTCAGGTAGTGTAGGTGGTTCTAGTAATTCATCGATAGAGATGTCACCCAAGTTTTCAATATTTGATGGGGCTTGTTGCATTGCTTGGTCGAAAATGAATCCAGGCGGTGGTGCAGTTGGCCTCTTGGATTGTAATTTCTGCATTTGTGCATCATTATCAAATTCATCGTCCAAACCTTCTCGGCGCCATGTTTTTTGTTGAGTTGAGGAACTTCTACGCCTGGCAACTAGTGCTAAAAGAGTGATTATAATAATGATTAAAGAGACCTGTGCTAATGGGTTGGAATCCTCTCCAGCAAGTAAAGCACCAACATTTTCGATAGCATTTCTATCAGGGGGTGCGATATTAATTTTCATCTCAGCCATTCCTGGTCTCTCTGGATTTTCGTCCCAAGCCATCGCTTTCACGATAATTTTACCTTCTTGCTTGAAGATATATTCGACACGACTTCCAATCAATTCTGCATCATTATCTTTGATACCATCACCATTACTATCAGTAGAAATATCTAAATCCCAAGCAATTGTCAAATCTTCGAGGTCATTAAGAGAATCAATCGTCCCTCTTGCATCCAGAATACAAGTTTGATAGGCAATACAATCAACCTTCTGCAATCTAACTATTGGAGGTATGTTGATTACCTCGATAGTTAATATTTCACTACTTATAGCACCATCATTATCAGTGACGTGATAAATGATGGTATGTGATCCACTTCTGTTCCAGGCATAGGAGAAATCATCACCACTTATGTCACAATCATCGCTTGCTCCACCGAGTGAATCACTGTCAATTCCAGGGTCGATGTCCCAACATTTCTTCAATGATGAAATATCACTAATAGTATCTGTTGAGTTTCCAGTTAAAGTAATCGTTTGGCCTTCTGCGAGTGGAAGTACTGACTTTAGAGGTTGGATTACCGGAGGTACATTTTGAATATTTACCCATCGTTCATTAGTAGTACTGGTTGCACCATCCGAATCAGTAACGTCTAGACGAATAGTATGTAATCCAGCGGTCTGCCAACTCATTTCAAACTGAGTGACTCTTCCTTCAAGGAAATAAATCAATGAACTTTGTTTATCATCCGGCCACCAAGTATGAGATAAGGTCTCAATATCATCAATTGAATCTTCAGCCTGTCCTTTGACTACAACCACTTGATCTTCATTGAGTTGCCATATCTTTTGTTCATCACTGGAAATAGTTCCTGAATTATCATAGATGTTGATAGTTGTACTATGTGGAGCGATATTAGTGAATTTAATATCGATAGTCGCAGTAGTAGAACTGCTATCATCATCAGTTCCAATCGCGGTAAATTGATGCCAACCTTCGGTAGGTGCTGTAGTCGTGCATACACGTGTATAGTAACCCTCTTGGCATTGAGCATTAGGCCAATATACATCGACAACTCCAGGCCAAACATCTTCTGAATCAGAATCATTGGTAAAAGCGTATAATGTGATTGGATGCTCAACCATCGCCTCAGTTCTTAGGCTCTGCAATTCAATTTTAGGCGCTCGATTGGTAATATTAGCAAATAATGTTGTTTGGATTTCATCACGCTCTTCATCGGTAATGGTAATCAAGATTGGATATTCTCCATCATCGGTCCAAGTCCAATTGGTCATACAAGTATTCGATGGTATTTTCTCCCAGGCCCAAGTTCTAGTTCCATCATCATATGGGATCTCGAATACACAAGTAACATCACCACCATCCTCATCAAAACTGGAACTTGCATTGATAAATACTTCTTCAAGAGTTTGTGAACTGGCATCGACAATAACCGGAGTTGGCAATCTTCCAATGAATAATCCAATTATTGCATAGTCATTATCGGAATTAACATCTGCTGAATTTAATTCATTAGGGTCTGCTTCCCAAGAGACCGGCAGTGTTCCGATGGCTTGAGATTCAGGAACAATCCAAGTAAAGTTTGTTTTGAATGTTTCATATGTGTTAAGAGATGGCATTGGGAGATCGAAACTTTGGCCGATTGGAGGATATATACGAAGATCTGTAGCAATGCTTGGAGTGATTCCTTTATTTTGGATTGTCACTTCAATTTCTAATTCATCACCGGGTAATACGTTATATCCCGATAAAGCATTCAATTCTTTTTCAATACCATCCCTTGTTCTAGTAATAACAGCTCTTTCCGGATCGGCGAATAAATCTAGAACTACCAATTCTTCATCGAGAGTGATAGTTTTACAGCCAACTAATGTAGTTCCCGAGACTGTTCTGGCGATAATTCCATGGCTGGCCCAATCTATTGATGTAGCAGAACTATCGGTTTCACTTCCAATATCAAACTGTGTCCATGCACTGCCATTATTGGCAGTAGTAATCTGCTGGGCAAAGCCTGTTGCTTCATGACGCACTTCCAATACAACTCCAGCATTATTGCTAAAACATCCTGCAGATGAAGAAGCATTGACCCACACATCTGTGGGCGTGTCTAGTGCAGTTATATCATTGAGGAATTCGATATCGATGCATTCTGATCGAGTGCCTGGATTTGAATAAATATCAACACCAGATGCATCTTTGGGAATATATTCTTTCAATTTAAAATCAATGGTTAAACCGACATCGTCTTCAGTATGTTTCCAAGCAAAATTCTTCGCTGCGGGGCAGTACCAAGTATATCCTTCATTATCTCCAGCAGAATTGAATGATGTTATTTCATATGAGGAATCACAACCACCATAGTTAATTCCTTGTCCGTAATCATTAACTGGAATTCCAGCATTAGTTACTTCATAAGTAGTGCTATTGGTGTCTGAAGATGGTACTGGGAACGGAGTGATGTAATCACTTGAACCAGACCATTGAGATGAAGAAGTTACAGTTGTAGTCCATCTTTCATCTGCTCTTATCGGGAAATCATAGTCTTCGCTTGGGGGGCTATATGTGTTAGTGATAGTGATGTCTCCAAGTACCATTTTCAAAAAGCTGATACCACTTGGAGTAAATTCAATGTATAAATCTAAAACACTTCTAACAGTTGATAAGTCACTCACTCGAAGAGTTTCAGTTTGAGTGAATTGAATCTCAGCAGTTCCAGTATAACCATCTAAGGAGACTCCAGATTTATCGAAGTTAGCCGAAGTACGTAGCGTATATACCATGATATTTTGACCGTCGACATTCTGTTCAGTAATCGAAAGAACCTCGCTCATCGCATCCCCAGTTATCTCTCCAACTGTCGCTGAAACGCCTGCATCAACAACTAATTTGGTTGGATCAAAAGTTCCAGCATACTTCCATTTATCGCCAATTCTCCATGTTGGCACATCAACTACACCAGGTGAACCTTTACTTGATTCTTGGACTTTTGGCTCTGATTCTAGAGATGTAATAATTGGAGATAAAGTTGTAATGGATAGGAAAAAAACCATTGTTAACGCGATTAAATTGCGCGTTATGGATTCCCGCATATATTGACGAGGTCATGCATAGAACATGAACACTTCTCTCACAGGCCGAAGCATGAATTATTTTCACTACTCAGTTCAAAGGAGGTCAGCAAGTTCATCTTTGATGATTTCTACTGCTTCTAGAATTTCATCTTTGGCACGTGCACCGGTTATGACCATCTTTCCACTACCGAAGATAAGACATACAACCTTAGGGTAATCTAATCGGTAGATTAAACCAGGGAATTGTTCTGGCTCATATTCAACTTTATCGAAAGGAAGGTGGAAAGTCAAGTTATTCAAATTCAACTTTCTTGGAACACCTGCAAGAGGTTCATTAGTGAATTTATCATTTCCATCATAATCTTCAGGATAGTGTAGGGCGTATGTTGCAACCATGTTTTGGACTTCAATTTCAACGTCCTTCAAATCCCAAGTTTTGATTCCAGCGCCTCTAAGGTCTTCGATCATTCTTTCAATTCCAGTGTGGATGTTATCTTCATTTTTACCACCAGTACAAACAGCACGGCCCGAACGGAACATTAGAATTGCAAGTTTTGGATCAGTTACACGGTAAACGACACCTGGGAATTGCTCAGGTTCGTACTCACAATTCAACTGTATTGCGATATCTGGGAGGTCAAGTTCTTCGGCAACGCGAGTGCTTGCTACTACATTTACTACGGTTAGACGTTCTTCATCTGTTGTCATGTTATAAGCGACTTATAAGAGGTATATAAAGAAAAGCATAAGGAAACACCCTTTTTTCTGACTGTTGTTAATCTACTTTATGTAGAGGTGTATCACTAATTTCATCTAGAGTTAATCCGTTGGCACCGATGCTAGAAATTACTGTCCGCCCTCCAGCCAGTTCAATCGCTTCACTAGTTGCTTTAGGATTTCGAGTTAGAGCAACCATACATCCTCCACCACCTGCCCCAGTCAATTTAGCCCCAAGAGAAGTTGGCGCTGCTGCTCGAATTAGTTTTTCTAGTTCAGGACTTGATACTCCAATACTCTTTAGCATCAATTGATTTTCTGACATTGCGCGACCGACTGAATCATAGTCTTCATCCAAGAGTGATTGAATTCCTCTTCTTGAAATCAATCCTATTGTTTCTATTTCTTTTATTCGCTCAGGATTATTTTTTAGCATCATTGCTACCTTTTCTACCTGTCTTGAGGTAGGGGCATGAATACCGGTATTTCCAATCACTAAGTAGACCTCATCTGATGACAAATCGATACTATGAATTTGCCATTTCCTTTTACCCTCAGGGGTAGAAAGGGTGCGGGAATACATCCACTCAAGTTCTGGTTCAATATTATCACTAAGAATTACAACATTTCCATGACAACAGGTTGAGGAATCCATAGGAGATGCTCTACCACCTTGGGCGATTGCTTCAACAGCATGCGCCAATAATGCACATTCATCCTCATCAACAGCTTCTTGACCTGAAATATATTGTACCTTTTCACCTAATTGTCCACTTCTGATTGAACTTTCAGGTTGGCTATCTGAATGAACATCCGTATCGCTGATGTGACTGGAAAACCCTTCAGCCCAATATTGTGGAGAATTATCGGATTTAGTATGATTAAGCCAACGCCCCCTTCCTGCACGTAATGCAGCACTGGCAGCAACCGATAAAGCGGCAGATGAGCCCAATCCAGAGGCTGTTGGTATCTGACCACTGACATGAATTGACAATGGTGGATAGCCTAAAGCTGGTGGCCAAAGCCTTTGTCTAAGTGCTTCGATATGGGGATGGCGTTTAGGATCGAAGTTAAGACCATCAATTTTCCAATTATTAATTCCAGATTTAGAGGTTTCAATCTTTACATTTATTCTTTGATCAATGGCTACAGCCACTGCTGGATGGCCATATACTACAGCATGTTCGCCGAAAAGAATACATTTTCCCGGTGCGCTTGCAGTGATATGTGGCATCTCTCCCCCTCGTTCACACCATAGGCCACCGCTTCATATCCCTTCTCATATCTTATCGTAATTCTAGTTTTGATACGGTGCTTTCAATACCAAGTGTCTAATCGGCAACATGAGAACAGCCTTGGTGAGTTTATGGAACACCCATTATTGATGGATTATGGACCAATACCGGGTTGGATTTTATTATTAGTTCTCGGGGTAATCTCTGGTAGTTTCTTTGGATATCAAGTATACAAAGCTACTCGACTAGTATTGATTGGAAAGCCGGATAATCGATTTGATAATTGGGGTAAGAGAATTTATGAAGTGATCACTGGTTGGTTAGGTCAAAAAAGAGTATTGGAAGACAAACTAGCAGGAGGAATTCACGTCCTCATGTTTTGGGGATTTTTGATGCTATCAACAGATATGTTTGATTTGGCTACAGCCAATTGGTTTTCACATAATTTGTTACCAGATTTCCTACGCGGACCATGGAATTTGGTAGTAGAAACAGGCTATACAATTGCCCTGATAGGTTGCATGGCAGCACTGACTAGGAGAATTGCTTTCACACCAGATAAATTGAAAGGCAAATCACAACTTGAAGGAAATGCAATTCTATTACTAATTATGACCATTACAGTAACTTCCTTTTTCGTCGAAGCAGGTGAAGAAGGAGTTTCTTCTACATGGGAGCCTATCGGCGCTTGGGTTGCAAATACTATCGTTCCTACATCATCAGTAGTTATTGGAGCATATTGGATGCATATGTTGGCGATCTCAACATTCCTTTTCTTAATTCCATTATCAAAGCATATGCATCTTGTCATGGCTTTCCCAAATGTTTTCTTCCATGACATGCGTCCTATGGCGACCATGGAGCCATTACAGAAGGATGCGAATGGAAAGGCCGTATTACTCGATGAATTGGATATAGAGTCATTTGGTTCAGCTAATTATACTGATTTTTCATGGCGAAGCCTGATAGATGGTTGGGCATGTACATCTTGTGCTCGATGCCAAGACGTATGTCCTGCATATGCCTCAGGTAAAGACTTGAATCCAATGCAAATCATCCATGATGTTCGCAACTATGCTAATGAAAATTATACTACATTAGTGGCTGGCGAAACACCAGAACAAGATATGATCAGTCGTTTTGGAGAAGAATCGATTTGGGCTTGTACTACCTGCCATGCTTGTGTAGAAGCATGTCCAATCTACATAGACCATGTTCCAAAACTAACCGATGCTAGAAGACATCTTATGATGGAAAGAATGGAATTTGATGAGAAGGTAGAGGATACAATCATGCCTTTAATGGCAACTATTGAAAACCTAGAATCCGATTCAAACCCTTATGGTCTACCATCTCACGAGCGTGGGGATTGGGCTGCAGACCTTGATATAAAGGTCGGAGAACCTGCTGAATATATCTATTTCGCTGGATGTGCAGCATCATTTGATGAGCGAAATAAAAAGGTTGCAAGAGATACTATCAGCGTTATGAAAAAAGCAGGCTTGGATGTTGGGATTCTTGGTATGCAAGAAGGCTGTAGTGGCGATGCTGCAAGAAGAGCGGGTAATGAATATCTTTTCCAGATGCTTGCTGAAACGAATCTAGCAACATTCAAAGAGATCGGAGTTAAGAAGATAGTTGCCTCATGCCCACACTGCTTCCATACACTAGGTAAGGAATACAAAGACTATGGTGGAGAAGACATAGAAGTGATGCACCATTCACAACTGATAAATCACTTACAGAAGGAAGGAAAGCTTCCTGAACCAGGTCACGATGGTAAAGTGACCTACCACGACCCTTGCTACCTAGGACGTATTGGTGGAGAATTAGATGCTCCTCGAGACGCTATCGGTGGTGTTGACATTGAGACTGAAAGAAATGGAAAGTCCTCTTTCTGTTGTGGAGCAGGTGGCGCTCAAATGTGGATGGAAGAACAAGTCGAAGATGGTTATGACCGTGTCAATGTAATCCGCTCCAAAGAATTAGCCAAGACAGGTGCAGACACCGTGGCAGTAGGCTGTCCATTCTGTTCAACCATGATTACAGATGGTCTATCAGCAATAGGTTCAGATATCGAAGTCAAGGATATTGCAGAGATTGTTTGGGAACAAATCAAAGCCAATGATGCGGCTATTGAAGCAAAGAAAATAAAACCTATAGAGGCTACTGAAGCGGCTTGAGTGGTAGAATGAAACTTTTAGTCGTTGACTTATTGGCCGAAAAAAAATCATTTGGCAAAGAAGGCGTTAGAGAAGTAATTTCACATTTCGAAAATCCGGAAGTCTATCTTTGGTCACCTCATACCAAAGACAGAATTGATTATGGATTTGGAAAAGTTGTTGATCAGCCCATCGATGCGGATTTCATAGTAATTACAGGTTCTCGTCAAAATGTTAGTCAGTGGGAGCCTTGGATGGATGAAGTTACTGAACTTATTAAAACAACTAAAACCCCACTAGTTGGCATTTGCTTTGGCCATCAAATAATTGCTAAAGCCTTAGGTGGTAAGGTCATTAAAGCAAAATCAATAAGTGAATTTGTATCATCGATAAAATATGAAAATGGAGTTGAAGTAAATGCTGTTTTCACTCATCAAGATCATGTAGTGGATTCAGGCGAAATGGAAGTTATAGCCTCATCAGAACATTGTCCAATCGCAGCATGCCAACATCCTACTCGAAACATTAGGACTGTTCAATATCATCCTGAGGCTACACCACACATAATCGCTAAAGCAATTGAATATGGAGATATTAGTGAACAAGAATCGAAGGTATTTGATTTCAGTAAGAAACTGATATCCTTCAAAGATGCTTTACTCTAGTTTTCAGCCTTAATTCTAAAATCAGATTCAAAAGAGTATAATGCTAGAACCAAACCAATAAATAGCCCATATTCAGCATATGCTGCAACATCTACTGCATCTTGAATTGAATTCAGAGTGAAGATGGTATCATTCTCAAGACCATAATTATCTAATTCTTTTATGGCACGGGATATGCTGAATGTCATAATGATATAAGAGAACAAAGCGATAACTAGGCTCCAATAGCGAATAGCCCTTCCTTTTTTATTTGCTTTGGGAAGAGACAGGTGAGCAAGTAGTGCCCAAAGCATACCAAATTGAAATACAATAGATGCAGTAATCACATGGATTAAAATGTAATCATACATGTTAGCAAATGCCATTATAGTGAGATTAGCCCCTGTAATTAATCCACAGGCTAAAGTGCAGTGCATCAATTTACGTCTTCCATCATCACGCATCGAATACCACATTCTGTAAGCAAATAGCATCTGAACAAGTCCCGATATTGTCATTCCAATGGTAAATACCCATCTCTCCAATCCTGGAAAATCTGATTCGGAGATAAAAAATGGGAAATCCCTGGAGTTGCCAGAAATTAAATGAATCAACATTGATACTGGGATTATAATTGCAGGAAGCAACCAGCCCATTCGAGCGATTAAACCATCATGGAACTCTTTAGAGCCAATTTTCAATCCATGCTCGAGATTCTTCAAAGCAGTCCCCTTCGAGTAATCCAAGCCGCCCACATGTATAACCTTCAAGTGAGACGACTAACACCGGGTAATGAATCCCATGCCATTACGCTTGCACGACACACGTCGTAGAGACAAAGTAACCTTCTCAACTATGGAGCCGGGTAAAGTCTCAATGTATGTATGTGGAGTGACAGTTTACGATCGATGTCATCTTGGTCATGCACGTTGCTATCTTGCATTTGATTTGATACACAGATGGTTAGAATACTCAGGTTTCGATGTCCATTACGTTCAGAACTTCACGGATATCGATGATAAGATTATCACTAGAGCAAATGAACTTGATGGAGATTGGAAAGCCTTGGTAGAGGAAAATATCGCTGCTTATTATGAAGACATGGATGCATTAAACATTCTAAGGGCTGATGATTATCCACGTTGTACTGATTACGTCGAAGATATGATTCGTATAACTCAAGATTTAATTGACAAAGGTAATGCCTATCAAGCGGATGAGGGTGTATATTTCGATATAGAATCTGCTCCAGAAAAGTATGGTGCATTAACAGGCCAAAATATCGAAGCGGTACGTTCAGGGGCAGGTGGCAGAGTCGAAAAAACCGGTTCCAGCAAAAAAGATCACAAAGATTTCGCGTTATGGAAAGCCGCTAAACCAGGTGAGCCAACTTGGGATTCACCATGGGGTCCTGGTCGACCAGGGTGGCATATCGAATGTACTGCTATGTCGATGGATTACTTTGGCGCACAATTCGACATCCATGGAGGCGGGCATGATTTGAGATTCCCCCATCATGAAGCAGAGATTTTCCAAGGAGAATGTCATACTGGATGTAGCCCAGTAGTACAACATTGGTTGCACAATGGTTTTGTTAACATCGATGGTGAAAAGATGAGTAAGTCATTAGGTAATTTTTGGACCATTAGCGAGATTCTAAAATCGGTTGATGCGATGGTTTTGAGATTCGCCCTAATCAATGCTCACTATCGTTCTCCAATCGATATGAATGAAACACTTCTAAAAGATGCTGAAAGAAACTATAATCGTGTTCTTGATTGTTATATTAATGCCTTGAAGTCGATGACTTCTCAATCACCTATATCTCTCCCAATGCCAGATTTCACATCTCAACAAATACTGTCGAAATCACTTGCAATATTGGAAAAGATGGGTGAAGGTTTTGCTCAAGCCATGGATGATGATTTCAATTCTAGAGAGGCTGTTGCTAAGGTTTTAGGTGGGATTAAAGAGATTTCAAAGACACTCTCTAGCGGTCTTGATGAGAAAGATAAAGATGCATTTGCGCATTATTCTGTAGAGTGGTTAGAAGAAACCGCAGGTTCAGTGCTAGGTATCTTGCCAACCCGGGAATTTGCTCTTCTTGAACCAGAGGAAGACCCTAGGCGAGAGCAGATTGCATCACGGGTAGAAGGATTATTGGTTGAAAGAGGGAATGCAAGGGATTCAAAAGATTGGTCTAGAGCTGACGAAATCCGCGACCAACTCAAAGAGATGGGCGTAGTCATCAAAGATTCATCCGACGGCCCCACTTGGGACTTTATCTGAATCAATTCTTCTTCTTCTTCGAAGGAGGTGGGGCAAGATCAGGTAATTTTGGAACAAAGGCATCAGTTTGATTCTCTTCCATTTCATCTAGGAATTCATCCATACTGATTACACCATCACCATTCTTATCAAAAGTAGAAATCATAGAATCGATATCTTTCATTTTAACATTATCCTTCAGTAGTCCATTGATAGCAGTTCTCAACTCTCTTCTAGATACAAATCCATCAGATGTCTGATCTATCGCCATAAACATCCTAACAGCAGATAATCCCGAAGTTTTCATAGCATTAGCCACCTTTTCTTTCATAGGATTGGTTTCATTGGAAGAAGTATCTTCGGTTGTAGATGAACTGGAATCATTGAAGTTCTCTTCAGCCATTGGTTCAGGGTTCTCTTCATCCCACATCTTTTCAATTAGTGCTTCACCAGATTCAAGTAACTCATCTCCACCACTTTTACTTATTATGAATAATCCAAACATCATGGCAACTACAATGATTAATAGAATCAATTTCAATTGCCTTGCAGTATCGTCACCCGATGCGGCACCATCATTGTAATCATCATCAGGTGGGGCTTCTGGGATCTGAGTACCATCGGTATTGCCTGCATTTTCTGTTTCATTCGTTGGTCCAGGCAGTACAGTAGTATCTCCACCACCTGTATTGGTATTTTGATTGCCTCCATTATTAGTATTGGTATTAGTATTGTTATTACTATTGGTATCGGTAGTATCAGTTGGTAATTGAACACTGACATCTACTCGATCTCCATTAATCATTTCAACATCATAGTAATTATCGTATAATTTACTTAGGTCGACATGGAAATTAGCATGAGTCGATCTATTGATTACATCGAAGTAGCGGTCATCTCCAGTTGTGAAAATAGGGTCAAGAGTTAAACTCTTCAAGTGATTTGTTTCATCTCGATAGTCACCGTCAAAAGAGGTACCTAGCCAAGCATTGATTTCAGTATCAGTCATTCCAGCAACGTCAACCCAATTTGCCTTGATATCTTCAAATTCATTACGCATTGCCATAGCAAGTCCAGACTCGATTTCTTGGAAGGTTTGAGTTCCATCAATTTCAGTCGTTGAAGTGATATCGATGGCCTTTTGGAAATCCGTTCCATTGAGGTATTCCCAATCGTTTCCTTGTAGCTCTTGCATGATGTCAACATCACCAAATACTGCTTTTCCTTGAATCACAGTTAGGCGAACATCAGCATCAACTGCTTCAATTAAGTTTCTATAAGGGTCTTCATGGAAGGTGTCAAGAACTACCAAATCAGCATATAGGTCAGACTTTACTTGTCCAACAAAATTACTCCAGCCTGTTGCAGCTGCAGGATTAGAAGTTACCATTTGTGCTAGTTCGTAATTTGTGAAGTGATTATTTAGAACTTCAGTATTCCACAAGTCAGCAGTTTTCAATTCATGCAGATTACTCTTCGAACCACTAGGTCCCCAGTCAGGGGCGATTGAAATCCGAACACCTGCTGTATCTGCTTCAACTACATCTGTGGTATCACCGTATAGTAGCAGGTTGGATAGTGGTGACCAAATTAGGTCAGCATTTACACTAGCCATCTTGTCAAATTGACTTCTATCGAGTCCAGTTCCGTGAATTACCATTGTCTGTTCTTTGACAAGTCCCTTTTCGAATAAGTCATCAAATTCTTGCTTACTGGAAGAGTCTACTCCTTCAGATAGGTGGATAAACCAAGCTTCTAGGTCACCATCAGCCATATCGTTAAGTTTGCCTTGAGAATTATACGAGTTTTCATTCCATGAGCAAACTGCACAAGTTTGGACGTTATCTTGTCCGAAATTATACAATTCAACGTTACGTGCTAGAATACTATCCCATGCTTGAGTTCCTGAACTTGGAGAGCCCTGTACTGCTGTGACTCCGCCTGCAACAAGTTGAACTTCAGCATATTTCATTTGTTCACTTGCCATATCCCATCGATCTCTATCTTGAACATTATTCTTCATCCATGTGATACTTGGCCCATAGTCATAATTATCTCCCCACTGATATCTATTGTTATATCCGCCTTCTTCAGAACGTTGATTGGCATTTAAGTGGACATTGAAATCCCACAAAGGTATGTGGTTGTAATGCATATGATTGTGTAGGTCAATCAGGCCAGGATAGATAGTTCCATTTGTCTTAACTATAGGTACATTGGTGAAATCTACACCTGCAGGTGGCTGATCTGCTGATGACCAAACTCCGGTTATTTTTCCATCTCTGATCATTACATTTCCTTGGTTGATTACACCGGTTTCGCTTTCCATAGTAACAACTCTACCTTGAAGAAGGAAGGCACGAGATGAATCTGCATTGAAAACCTTGTAACACTTAACGATATTTTGTGCAACAGTGTATGTTCCTGTATCATTAGGTCCCCAGCCAGGGGTTGGAGTGACCTGTACTAAATTATTATTCGAATCTTTAACATATGATTTACCATAGTCAGAATCTTTTTCAGGGAAACTTAAACTATGTACTTCAGCATCCATCTCAGAAGAAATAGTGACCGTCTCACCCGAATGGAAATTTAATGCCAAATCTGAATCTGCTCTAAATACAACAATTCTTCCATCTGCAGAGATATTGGTATTCCATGCTATTTGACAAGGTGGGCTACCGCTTGTAGTAGATAAAATCCAATCGGATACATCAACAGTGGCACTTCCATTATTCCAAATCTCAATGAATTGATCGCTGTAAGCGCCATAATCCCCATCACCATTCCAATCGGTAGCATTGTAAATATTCATATTCCCTGAAGTAGTGTTGCTTTTCAATTGATTTGGGCTGACAAATAATTCAGAAATTTCTATGCCACCTGACCTGCCATTGGCCATATTTGGTTCATCGTCATCGAATGATGAGGTAGATAATGACCAAGGGGCTAGAATCATAATTGCCAAGATTACAATGGTCAAAACTGGTCTGCGCATGTACTGGCCTTGATTGACTAGCACATGAATTAAACGGCTGAAACATTTTTTGTCGATGGTATCATAGACTCTATTCTAGAAGGTTGATATTATGGCCACTTTAGAAGTAACTGAACCAATATTTGCAGAGACGATTGAATCCAATCAACTTGTAATACTTGATTTCTGGGCAGAATGGTGTGGCCCATGCAAAGCATATGGTCCAGTTTATGAACGGATCTCTGAGGAATTTCCAGATGTAGTATTTGGTAAAATAGATACAGAAGACCAACCGGAACTTGGACGAATGTTCAATATCAAGTCAATTCCAACAACGATTGCTTTCAAGGATGAAATTGGTGTATTCATGCAACCGGGGGCACTTCCTGAAGACGCTCTACGTGATTTGGTTAAGATGTTGAAAGAACTGGATATGGATGAGGTTCGTGAAGAACTTGCCAAGCGTCAACAAGAGGAAGAGTCCAAAGATTGACAGATTCACAAGAGCGATGAATTCAAGAGTTGGGGATGTTGCCCTTAATTCATGGACTTCCGCCCGTGGTTGATTCTCATTGTAATGATGAGCGCTAGTCTTTCGGGTTGTTTTGGCAAAGATGAAACAAATGGAGAGATGTCGGAATCGTCTGAGCTCTTTCCTGAATCATGGGATAGAACAGATATCCAGTATGAAAATAATGATTCCTTTAGCCGTGTTACAGTGAACGGTCCACATGAAATAGGAACCGTACAATCAATCTATGTTTCAGTTCCTAGCATTTCAGTTTCTGATGGAGGAGCAGGAGTTACTGGAGGTGCTGAAGTACATCTAGGACTATGGCTTCCAGTTATAGAAGGCTGTAATTTTGAAAGTGCAAACCTTTCAGAGGAATGCAGAGTTCCAGTAATAACAGAAGTAGGTCCTTACTATGATGATGGGGATGTTTCTGCTACCACTCCTGCAGATAGGTTAGGACGTTTTCTTATCGAGAACTATGTGCCCCATGGATATGGTGTTGCACAAATTTCAGTATTTGGAACTGGAAACTCGAATCACTGTATGGATTTGATGGGTACGGATGAGCAAAGAGGAATTGATGCTGCTGTGACCTGGTTAGGTGAACAAGCCTGGTCAAATGGAAAAGTTGGTATGATAGGCAAATCATATGATGGTTCGACTCCATGGCAAGCAGCAACATTTGGAAATGAATATTTGATGACGATTGTTCCAATGTCGGGACTGATTGGTGTACATGAATTGATGTGGCGTAATGGAAGTATGGAAGCACGTGGAATTATTATGCATAATGGTGTATACGGTTCTTTTGGAATCGATGGCGATACCGGTGATAGTGAAAATCTATGTGAAGGATATATCCAAGGATACGTCAATGGACCTCTAGCATATCAAACTGGTGGAATGGTCGATTATGCTGGAAATACTTACTGGACAGAGCGTTCATTCCTTGATAGAGTTGTTCAAAACTATAACGGTTCAGTTTATATTATTCAAGGAATGCAAGATTGGAATGTAGACCCGCATATGGCATTTCCTACTCACCAAATTGTAGAGGATGCAGGAATAGAAGTCAAGACACTAGCAGGCCAATGGGCCCATGATTATCCTGATAGAGATTCAGGTCATAGTTCACAAGGGCCAGGCGAAGGTGCTGAAGCATATCCTTACACTCTTCGATGGGATTGGGCTGATGAGATGCTTTACTGGTTTGATTGGTACTTGAAAGGTGAAGGAAGAGCTCCAACTCTCGGAGTCGAGATGCAAGATAACCGAGGCGGCTGGAGGTTTGAAACAACATATCCCGCCCTTGATACAGAATATCTTGAGATTCCAGCCACTGCGATGAATCCAGATGGTGCATCAATTTCAGTAACATCGGAGATAACAATGTCCTATGGACCATTCGAAGAGGATGTTTATATTGCTGGTATGCCAACATTCCATCTGCCAATAACTCCTAGTACCCTTAACGGAGCACATGGATATCTTGAGATTAGAGATGACTCAGGTATGCGTTTAGGTCATGCTGTTATGGATTTCAGATTCCATGCAGGTGGGCGAGATGGACAGTTATCGATGATTCCTTATTCAGAAGTAATGGGATTAATGGAATTCATGCCAATGGATGTATTCCTTGCTAAAGGGGAATCAATTCAGATCATAATGACACAGACAGGACAAGATTATGTCCCATCTTCCTCCTCAATAGGTGGATATTCAGTGGATTGGGATACTGCTACTTTGACATTACCAATAGTGAAGAGAACATGTGAACAATTATTCATGGCACCAATGCATGGATATGATGACTCAGCAGAAGGATTACGAATCTGTTGAAAGTTAACTTTTCAAACGCTATTCTCTTAAGCCGATGGCAAACGATAGTCAACATGGTTCTCAGTATGTTACCAGGTGTTGGTGAAAGATTAGCCAAGAAAATAACCGACCACTTTGGTTCTGAACAATTAGCATTAGACCATCTAAAAGCAGGAGACATAGGGAGGATCGCAGAGGTAGAAGGAGTTTCTCCCAAAAGAGCCCTTGCTTTGGCAAGAAGTATTGCGGGAGATAATGGGCAGTTTTTGGCAACTAAGGAAGCAGTAAAACTTCACCAAAAACTATTGGCTCAGATATCAGGCTTTGCAGCCTGTAGTGCGACACGTGAAAGAATGCAATTATTGACGCCGATCAATAATATAGATTCCCGACGAGAAAGAGTCAACAGCGCTCTCGATTTCCTAAATAAGCACTCGAATGTAGAATCTATTCTACAGGCATCCTTCCGCTCGCTTGGTGCAACAAGAAATACAATCGAGAGATATGAACGAGTAGTTGTGACACATGAACCGAGAGATAATTTGAAAAGATATTGTCGAGTATTGATTCCTGGTGAGAAAGAAACATGGAAAGACTATACTGTCTTCAAAACGGTAACATGGATTGGTAGTGGAGCACCAAAAGATACCCCAGATGGGTGGATAGTTTTAGGCAGTTCACCGAGCGAAGAAATAATTGTGCCAGAAAAAACACTAGACTGGTTCAAAAATAATAAGAGAGTATTGGGATGTCTTGCTAATACAGTCAGTTTACTAAATACTAATACTGAAGAACATCCGTTTTTCAATTTATTAGAAAATGCAGTTGAGGGTTTATCTCAACTGCCTGAACTTTTGGAGTCATTATCCGATGAAGGCGATGCTGCTAAGGCAGAACATGTCAAGGATAATCTTTGGCCATTTACCAAGAATTTACAGACTCAAGTAAATCAACGTGTTGAGAAAGCGATGAATGATGCTAAATTAGCCTTGAGCGGTGCAGAATTATTGGAGGCATTATCGGATGGAACGGGCTTTCAACGTAAATTAAAAGAGGTTACAGGACAAGTAATCGACGAAGCGATGCAAGAAGCGGTAAATCAATTTGCGGAATTCTTGGAAGGTACAGGGATTCGATGTCCCCCTATACTATTCAATAATGATTGGCCTGCGAAAGTAGATCGTCAAGTAATTGATAAAGTCGATTCAGCATTAGAAGATAGGCTGAAGGCTCAACACGCCGACCACATCTATACAATGGCTAGAAAACTAGGTCCGTTGAAGAGTTCCTGTGAGGAAGCGATTAGAAAACTGATTGAGTGTGAACAGTGGCTTGCAATAGGAAGATGGTCTAATCATTTTGGATGTACAATGCCCGAAATTGTATCACATGGCATATGGGTTGAAAATGGAAGGCATATAATGCTAGGAATAAAAGCAGACCCAGTAACCTATGGAATCGGTTTTGCTGCTGAAAAACAAGATCAGCAATCATTAGCTCTTTTGACTGGGGCTAATTCTGGAGGAAAGACGACACTACTCGAATTATTGGCACACACCTGCATACTTGCTCACATGGGACTACCAGTTCCTGCAGATAGGGCAAGAGTAGGAGGTGTAGAATCCCTACATATCTTAGCGAAAGCCGGTGGAACCCAAAGCGCAGGTGCTTTGGAACAAACCTTAGTTGAATTAGCGGATGTTGTTAGTGACCCAACACCTAAACTGATACTCGCTGATGAACTTGAAGCGATAACAGAACCTGGTGCAGGTGCCCGGATAATTGCAGGAATGCTTCTTGCAGCACGTTCTCAACCTGATACTTGCATGATGTTAGTAACTCACCTAGCTCCAGCGATAATCGAGGCATCTGAATGTCTAGATTTACGAGTGGATGGAATTGAAGCGAGTGGATTAGATGCAGACTTAGAACTGATTGTTGATAGAACTCCAAAGCGGAATCACCTAGCACGCTCGACTCCTGAATTGATTGTCAAGCGCTTAGTAGAACGTAGTAACGGACATGCAAAAGCATTATTCGGTGATATTTTAAAGATGTTTTAACTTAATTCGGTAGGTTAAGTTCGACAGCAAATAGTGGATCTGGGTCTGTAGAATCATGGTATGCTACTACAACTCCTCCATCTGGAAGTATTGCAAGTGATGCGAAATCAAACCGAATATCATTTCCTGCACCAGATGTAGAATCCAAATCACCTTGTCCAATGTAGGTAAAAGTATCAGGAGACATGTCTTCAGAGTATCCTCTAACATGGTATATAGTATCGATATCCGGACCACCAGCACTTTGGTATCTGACATTCAATACGAAGAGGTCGAGTTCGCCATTTGCTTGGAATTCCCATTCTTCTATCTGTGATGCCATATCCGACATGTCATAATTATGATTTTGCCATGTTAATGCCCCATCGGTAGACATGTAGTGGGTAAACGTATTTCCAGCATTGACTACGCAATGAATAGATCCTGAAGAATCAATTTGACAATATTCAGAAGGGAATTGAACTGCTAATTCATTCCATGAAAGAGATGTATCCATGAAAGCAGCATTTCCATTATCATAGTAGTTGGGGAATACAAGTCCACCGCTTGGCATTGGGAAAGCACGCATTTCCTTGTGTGGTTTGTTGACATCATAATATTGTGGAAGTGAAGAATTAGTGAAATCTAAATCCAATTCAATTTCAGGCTCTCCACCATCTCTTCCAGGGAATTGGAACGGATAGTAATTCAGTCCATCAACGCTTATTTGTCCACCTGCATTTAGGCTTTGATGCCAAAAGTTGGAAACAACAATACTGGCCCAATCTCCGCTACCCATAGTTGATTGAATTGGTCCGACCACTTCGACTTGCCACGAACGGTCATAGAATGGTTCAGTGATTCTATTGTAGCACCACTTCCACTGGTCTTCCGATTGATCATAAAGGAGTGCATAGAATTTGTCAATTTTTAAATCTCCTCCAGCATAAGGGAACCAAGACATTGAGATGATGTCCCCATTTGTCGCTTGTACAATACTTCCTTCTCCAAGACCTTCTTGACCAGGATTGGTTGGTACTGCGGTTATGCATTGCCCCAGTGCAGGTAATGCACCTGGGATGTAAGTATCCCATTCATGTCCTCTGTCATGACTCCAGACTGGATATTCGCCACCGATGTTGAGAATTTGTCCTTCGATTGAAGTTGCCAAGTAATGCTCACAACAGTTTCCACCGTATGATGCATCAAAAACCGCCCAAGACAAGTTTGTGGTTTCATTTGTTTTCAAGTCAACGCTAACAAACATTCTTTCAGTTTCATGACTTTGTTGATCGACCAAAGAATAAGAATCCCAAAGGGGGGTAATCATCTCTGTTTCAACTAATGACTCGCCTTCGCCAAAGCAACCTGCAGTCAGCATGGAAATAACCAATGCTATACTCAGCAGTGCTCGGCGCATGAATTCCCCTACACTCTATCTCGTTTGAATGCGTCGATATTTCGAGTGTTTAGTTGACTGTGAAATTTACTTTACAACCATCTACTTCAAAAGAATCTGTATCGTGTGACGGAGTATCACTATTCGGGTGGAAAATAACACCTGATGCACGAGTTTCATTGACAATCCATAATTTATCATTATCAAATAGTTCTGGAGCATTACTCATCCATACCTCAAGATCGATATTAGCCTCAATCTCAAGATTCAAATCCTTACGCTTAGCTTGAATTCTTCTTGTAATATCTCTAGCAAGTCCCTTGGACAGTAGTTCTGGTGTATCATTCATATCCAATACAAGGCTAATTTGACTCATTTCATCTCCTTGACCAATCTGTACGGTTGATGCTGCAAAACCAGAGCGCTCCACACGTCGTATTTCGATATCTGATTCCTCAATTTTAACACCCATTATCTCACAATCACCAGATTGAATCGAAGCTAGCATTGCCATGGCATCATCAGCATTCTTGATTTCACCAGCAATTGCATTTACGTCTCCTCGAGCTTTTGGTGCTAGGGCTCTGAAGTTTGGTGCCAACTCAATTTCTTGGAAACGATCTAAATCTTGCTCGATTGCAATAGATTCAACATTCAACTCCTCTGCAAGAATATCATGGAATTGTGATAGGTTAGGTCCTGATACAATCCATCCTTCACCACATGGTAGTCTTTGTCTTCGGCCAGCCTCAACTCTAATCCTTCTACCAGTTTCAGCAAGTTCTCTAACCAATATCATATTACTTTCTAATTCCATATCTTGAGGAGGTAATTGTGCTGTAGCCTCAGCGGCTTTTTCATCCCAATTATCCGCAGTAGCGCCTTCAAGAGAACCAGGGGTTCCTAATGGCCATGGGGCTTGATGAACTGATAAGCCTTCCAAATTACGATGAATGATATCAACCATAAATGGACTTACAGGGGCAACCAATTTACAGACAGTAGTCAAAACTTCATGTAATGTATTTTGACATGCTAATTTATCACTATTTTCTGCCTCATCCCATAATCGCCTTCTACTTCTTCTTACATACCAATTTGATAGATCATTAACTATGAAGTTCTCTAAATCACGACATGCTTTGTGGAAATCCCAAGATTTGAAATCAGAGTGGTAACTCTTTGCTACAGATGCTAATCTAGAAAGAATCCATCGGTCAAGAACAGGTCTTGAAGCAACATCCATAGTGTCTGTTTTCGGATTAAATCCGTCAAGAGCAGCGTAATCTGCATGGAATTTATAGATATTCCATAGTGTCAAAAACATCTTAGCATATGTTTCCCTTACACCATTGGAATCAAACTTCAATGGGCTCCAAGGTGCTCCAGCAGTTACCATGTACCACCTTGTAGCATCTGCTCCTTCTCTGTTGAAGTGATCCCATGGGTCGACGATATTACCTCTTGACTTGGACATCTTCTTTCCTTCAGCATCAAGAATCAATCCTAGTGATAGACATCTCTTGTATGCAGGCATATCGAAAACACTGGTAGAAACTGCAAGAAGGGTGTAGAACCAACCTCGAGTTTGGTCAACTCCTTCACAGATATAGTCAACTGGGAATGAACTATCAAATGATTTTCCACCATCAAATGGATGATGCCATTGAGCGAAAGGTGCGCAACCTGAATCAAACCAGCAATCCATTACGAATGGTTCTCTTTTCATAGGTTTACCATCATCACTAAGCAAAGTAAATCCATCTACTATCGGCCGATGTAAGTCTACATCATCAGGACATTCTGGATTTGAGATTCCAGCAGCCTTGGCTTTTGCAACCTCTTGTTGAAGTTCAGCGATAGAGCCAACACATTTCATTTGACCATCTTCACTTCGCCATACTGGGATGGGTGTACCCCAATATCGTTCACGAGATATTGCCCAATCCTTGACATTGCGTAACCATTCTCCAAATCGACCTTCACCGACCCAATCAGGCGCCCACTCGACTCCATCATTGAATTCTAATAATCGCTCTTTCACAGCAGTCATTTTTACGAACCAAGAATCCATTGCATAGTATAGTAATGGATGGTCAGTTCTCCAACAGTGTGGGTAATCGTGAGAGTATGCTTTCTCTCGATATAGTAGTCCACTTTCAGGACCCTTTCCATTACTTCCTTTTGGACTTGAGAGAAGTTCAATGATTGTTTGGTCACATTCTTTGACATAACGTCCATCCAATTGTGGATGAGTTCCTTGATTGAAAGCTCCATTCATCCCTACTGTATGATATGCAGGTAGTCCAGCAGCCATTCCCAAATTATAATCATCTTCACCATACATTACTGCAGTATGGACTACACCAGTACCATCGGTTGTTGTGACCCAATCTGCTGCAAGAACAGTCCAACCAGACTCTGAGTCTCCTCGAGGGACGGCATCAGGAAATAGTGGTTCATATGATCGTCCGACCAATTCACTTCCTGTGAATTCTTCAATAATTTCAACATTGTGCCTTAGGACTTCTTTCATCAAATCTTTGGCCAGAATGACCTGTTCTCCGACCTCTGCTCCCCCTGCACCAGACCAATTCTCAGCAACTTCACTAATTCTTACTTTAACATAAGTAACATCAGGTCCAACTGCTAACCCTACATTGCCTGGTAAAGTCCAAGGTGTTGTAGTCCAAGCAAGGATACTTGCATCCTCATCTGATAGTTTGAATTTAACATATACTGAAGGTTCCTCTACCTCTTTGTAGCCAAGTGCAACTTCGTGACTGGAGTAAGACGTTCCAGTTTGTGGGCAGTAGGGAAGGACTTTGTGACCTCGATATAGTAAACCCTTGTCAAACATTTGTTTAATTGCCCACCAACATGATTCTACATAGTTATTTTCAAGGGTGACATATGGATTATCTAAGTCTACCCAGTAAGCCATTCTCTCAGTCATTTCACGCCATGCTGTTTCATAAGTCCAAACAGATTCTCGACATGCTTGATTGAATTTATCCATTCCATACTCTTCAATGGCTTCATTAGACATTAAATCCATGCGCTTCTGAACTTCTATTTCCACAGGCAGGCCGTGGGTATCCCAGCCACCTTTCCGTTCTACAAGAAATCCTTCCATTGTCTTCCATCGACATACTAAGTCTTTGTACGCCCTAGCAACTACGTGATGAATACCTGGTTTGCCATTAGCAGTAGGTGGCCCTTCAAGGAAAATGAATGGTGCTCCATTTCTACGTGACTCAATGGAGGTTTGGAATGCATTTTCTTTCTTCCAAGTTTCCAGTAAAGCGGTTTCTAGGGAAACAGCGTCTAATTCACCTGCGGGTTTTGGCTGAGCCATGTCCTTGCGACATTGGTTTTTCTCTTGAACCTCACCCATAAAAAACATCTGATTTAAGCCAAAAAATAACATTGCAATATCCCGTTGATATCTTATTTTAATATATTGCAATTGCAAATTCGGAGCGTATGTTTGAAGTCCTTCCATTACTACGGGTAGTCATGTCGGCCTCGAGTTCATGGCGCAGTGCTTTGTTTTTGGCCATGCTAATGATTTTGATAGGTCCTCTTCAAATGAATGCGAATATGGCATCAGATGAAGCCTTTAGCACTGATTTTGAAGATTTAGAACACCCGAATTTTACAGCAGTAGGTGCTGATACCTTCATCAATATGCCTGGTAATGACCAACCATATACTGGTTTTACCGTAGATGTTCCAAGTAGCGCTCCAATTACAGACTTACAGTTAGATGTTAAACCAGCAGTTCTTCAAAAGCAATACGGATTTACTTGGGATAGTAACTCTATCTGGTCAAATAGTGATGCAAGTAAAAACGGAACTGTTGTTGAGGGGACCTCTCTAACTGGGTCCACAGCAGGAACTCTTTGGGATTTCAATTCAGGTCTTCAAGGTTGGACAGTTTCCAATCCGACTTATGTTAGTCAATACACCAGCCCATGCGGGGTCAATGGAACCAGCGGGGGCTCAATAAAAACCCAAGCCAACTATAATGCCCCTGAATATGCAACTTCACCAGTAGTAAACCTAGCAGGTGCACCTAGTATGCCACTTACTGCTTGGGTACTTCAAGGCTTTTCAGGCTGTGGTGAAGAACCCGATTCGTCTGAAGATTTGCAAATCCAGTACATAGATGTCAATGGTAATTGGGTGGTTGAAAATACTTGGTTAGGCTCAACTTCAGGCGGCACTGCACAACAGTGGAGCACTAATTTACCTACAGCAGCCCTACACGCAAATACCCAAATTCGTATATCACAAATCAGCGGTAGTGGTAGTGGTGCTACATGTTGTGATTTTTGGTTTGTCGATGACGTGAACTTGGCTTCACCTCCGGAATCAAATTGGGTCAGTCCAACCATCGGTTGGGATTCCAGTTCAACACAAGTGGTAAGCAGAAGCACTTATGCTCCACTTAATCTTGATGTCAATATCCCAAATGGTGCCTTTTTAAATTGGACAATTATTACACCTTCAGGCACTCCAATTCTTGGAGCACAAGGTAGTAATGATGCAATGATCCCATTAAATTTAATCAACTATGAACTATATCCAAAGGTTAGAGTTTTACTAGAATTCCGTGGTTCTCCTAACGGAGAGGGTATACCAATGTTGCATTCAATTTCTGGTGATGGTTCATTCAAGACTCTTCTTCTAGGCGGAGTTGCTGATTTTGATTGGCAACCTGAATGCACAAGTACGGGATTATTTTCACCGAAATCGTCAGGTGGTATTGAAGGCGACTCTGGTTGTAATTTTACATCGCCGTGGTATACACCACTTTCTCCAACAGATGAACTGACAGGTTCTGCGATAGTTAGTAATGCTATCTTACAAATTCGTACAGAAGAAATGATGAACTGGACTAATATTTCTACTCCTTCAATGTATACTTATTCTAACGGTGAACTAATTTATCGGTTCCAGTATAGAATTATTCATGATGATTTAACATCTAATAATTGGCAATTCAATTCTTTTGATTATACTATTAATAGTGGTAAATTCCCAGCCCAGCCAGCAGTTGATTTTGGTCTTGATGGAATATTAGAATGGGGTGGAAGTGATGCAAGAGTTGGATCATGGGGTTGGCAAGATCGTTTCCAAAATGGTCAAGAAATTATCTCAGTAAATCCTGGGATATCAGGTTCAGCATCAACAAAAGCTTGGATTCCTCGTGATGATATTCAAAGTTTCTCGTTTGGAATAATGGCAGAGACAGGTACACTATCTGGCTTATTTGTCAAGATTGCAGGGCAAACTATTGCCAATTGGTCTTACCCCAATATCAAAACGTCATATATCATATTTAATCAAACACAAGTAGATGATCTTCAATTCGCAGCCTCAAATGTTGGATCTAGTGTAGGGTTCCTTGGTACCAGTTTTATCGAGGTTGAATTTGAGGTGATTGGAACCGGTGGAATGAAAATGTCAGGATTATCAGTACCATATCCAATCTCCATGAATATTGATGCAGATGAACAATCTTCATTTGTTCTTGGAATTAATAATGCTCGATCTTCATTAAGTGATATATCTGGACAACATCTAATTCCAATTGAATTCATTTCAAATACTTCTGGAGGTCTTTCAGTCATCCTTAATGGAGTAAATACTTCCAGTGATGTTTCTATTTCTAATTCTTACATGGATGATCCTGTAACAGTCCTTACACCAAGCCAAAGGTGGCATACTATGCACACATCGTTTTCAGTAACTGCTTCGACAGCCGCATTAGCGAGATTAGATATTGTTGGTATGAATAATCATGCCACTTGGTTACTTCCTATCAGTGGTGGTACACCAGTTGGCCAAGGCGATTCTAGCCTGATTGAATTACATCCAGATATGTGGCTTAATGTGACTGAATCTGGATCTGACGTCAATGTTGCAATCACATTTAGAATAGAGCCTAGCTGGGATGATGAAACTTACATGATCGCTTCGACTAGGTTAGTACTTTCCAATGGAGTTATCTCGATACCAGCATCTCATACATGGGGCTCAACTAGTGGAAACTTGATTGGCTATGAGAATGATCTAGAAATAAAGAGTGTTACGTTTACAACTTCATTCGGTGAACTGCCTAGTAATGAATACTATCTTCCTGCAGGTCAACAATTAGATATCTCAGTCGATGTTGGTTTTGAAGGTGTTGAAGGACTAGAATCATTTGCACCTGGAGAGGCTGTAGTTGAATTATACCACGGATCAACTTTGGTTGCTAATACCACTACTTTAGACGGTGATACATGGAATTTCACAGATGTAGTGCCATTTACTAATGGTGAATTATTTTGGAAGATTGAAGTCACTCCACTCAATGGTTCAGGAGTGACATCAGATGCAGTATTTGAGAGAGTATTCTTTGCAGACTCAGTTAGTCCATCGGTTTTTTGGTCTAATGTAGATGTATATGACCATAGAACACCTTCATCTACTCAAACGATTCAATTGCAAATTACAGATCAACCAATTTTACCATCTAATGTAGAAGCAATGGTTTGGCGTGAATGGGTTAATGATTATGACTTTAGTGGACTTCCAAGTCCAGATGAATATGAGGCATTCTCATTATTGATGCCAAATGATCTGACTTCCTTGATTGGTCAGTATACTTTACTAATCGATGATGCTGGAGGAAGTACTGGTGATAAGGTTGCAGTATATCTGACTGGAAGTGATGCTGCAGGGCACTCCCTAGAAGATAATGGAAGTGGTGAAGAAGGAAAACATCTACTAATGTACCAACTAAAGGGTGATGGTCCACCTTCTATATCTTCGAATGCTTTTTCCTGGGATGGTGGTAAGAAGAACTGGTTGCATCCCCATACCGATTATGCCTTTGAGGTTTCAATGAGTGAACCGAATGGTGGTTCCGATCTTTCTACTGTGATTGTAGAATTAGCCTCAAAGCAGGGCAGTGATTCTTTACCAATTTCTTGGGACTTCAATAGTGGTAATTGTACTACTACTAGCATTCATTTGATTGTAGATGATTGTGAGATGATGGGTAGTAATGGTTTGGCAGGACCATATGAAACCGAATTGACTTTGAGGATAGAATTTCACCTTGAGTGGACATTGCCTGACCTTGGAGATACTAGAAGAGAACCTAGTATGAGAGTAATTGACCGATCAGGCCAAGCGGCAACACATACATTCCCCGAACTTAGATGGCGATTTTCTGCAGCTATGGCAATACCAGATGAAACAGTCACATTATACCTAAATCAAGGTTCAATTGTATCTGATGGGGCTCGTATTGCTCCAAGTAGTACATTTGAAATTGGTGGCGAAGTTTTATTCATTGAAACCTCAATTAAGCCAACTTTCGATTGTAATATTGATGTTGTATTCAACAGTTTAACCACCACAGTTGTGGCTTATGATGGGTTGTGGTCTACCAGTATCCAAGCCCCATCAGAATCGGGGAAAATATCTCTAACTTGGAAGGTGAGTTGTTTGAGTGGACAAGGTGTTGACTCAACCGATCAATCTAGTGTTCGATGGATATTAATCGATGGTACTGGACCTGAACCAGTTGAGATACTCAACCCTAGACCTGATTCAATATTGAGTTCAGAAATATATCAAGTAAGAGTTGCCTTAGATGAAGAAGGTGGATTAGATGTAGATTCGCTAAAACTTGTTTGGTGGGTTGAAGATGCTGAAACAGGAGATCAACTGAGAAATGGAATGGAATCTATGATGCTTGAAGGTGATGAGATTGATGGATTACAATTAGAAGTATTCGCTGAAATTGATTTAACCGATATCACAGATAAAATGCTTGAATCAGAGATGATATTATTTATCCGAATCGAAGGTAGAGACCTTGCTGATAATCCAATATTGGGTATGGGTGCAACTCCAGCAGGTACTGTAGTCGGACAATGGGACATGAAATGGTTGAAACCAGAATTTGCACTTGAGGCATCTTCGATATCTTATACTCGATTATTGGTAGAAGTAGGTCAATCAACGTCAGTAAAAGTTCTAGTGAACAATATAGGTACTCTTGATGGTGATATTGATGCAGTCATTAGAGTTGCTAGAATTGATGGAACAACTGAAGTTATTCAAAGACCAAATATCGCTGTTGCCGCTGGAGGAATCGGATTGATTTCTTTAGATTGGGCACCAACAGCACAAGGTATTCAATGGATTGAAGTTGAATTGGATAATGGAGAATCTGCTAAAGGACCCACTATTGATGTAAGGCCTGAGAGAGGTGAAACATTCACAGAGAAGTTATTTGGAGATGTGAATCCAATAATTGGTTCAGCAGTGGGATTGATATTCATTTCCATTATATTTACTGGTTTATTATGGGCTAAGAAAGCAACATCTCGTAGAGGTTCACGTTCTGAATATGATTGGGATGAACACTCATCTGAAATGGAATCTGATGATTATGGAGATGATGAAGAAGATGAACTACCTCAGAAAAACATTGATGCAGAGGGTATTGCTCCAACAGCATCTCTTTCAGCAGCAGCAGCAGCACTGGGGATTGAATCTAAAGAGGCTAAGGCAGAAGAAGTTGATTCTGATTGGGTGATGGGTTCAGATGGATATTGGTGGTACCATGATAAGGATTCTAATGAATGGTGGTACAAAGATGATTCCGGTGAAATTGTCAAATTTAACTGATTAGGTGATTAAGTTGGCTCGAATCATAAGTCTACTTCAAGTGGACCCGACAATTGGTGATTTATCCGGTAATGCTAAACGACTTGAATCTCTTGCTTCTATCGCACAAGATAATGGTGCTCTCCTAGCGGTAACAACAGAACTTGCAATCAGTGGATATCCGCCAAGAGACTTACTGCTTCAGCCCGATTTTGTTCGAATGTCGCAAAACCAGGCATGTTCTTTATCCGTTGGTATTCCAGTTTTGGTAGGTACGCCAGTTCTTCCCGATGGAGAGCGAGAATTACCAGGTAATGGTGTGATTAGAGCAGGACCTTTAGCAGCACATCCCAGTGGTAAGCAGACCAATAGAGTAGTTACGACTAAACAATTACTACCTTCATATGATGTATTTGATGAGACTCGGTATTTCCAAGCATCCAACCGTTCAGGTATTTGTCGAACAATTGGAAACCTAGATTTAGGTGTTACAATATGTGAAGATGCTTGGCAAGTAGCCGGATTGACACCATCGAAATATGGCTTAGACCCAATTGAAAATCTAGCCGAATGGGGTCGTCAAGGAGTTAATTTAGATGCTACTGTTAATCTTTCAGCATCCCCATACCATGCCGATAAAGTAAGTACTCGGATAGAAGTTTGTCGAACCGCAGCAAGCGTTTTAGGACATCCATTTTTATTAGCAAACCAGGTGGGTGGAAATGATGATTTACTATTCGATGGTTGTTCTCTTGTAGCATGGCCAGACGGGACAGTTGTAATTGCTCCATCCTGGCAGGAAGGAGTTTTGATGGTAGATCTTGATGATTCAACCAAATGCCAATGGATAGCATCAACTCTTGAAGACTCATTAATGGTTGGTAAATCTCAACTCAAATTTCTTTCACCCAATGAAGATGGACATGAAGAAGGTTCTGAATTGATAGAGGATATTGCAGATGCAGTTGTGACTGGACTGGCTGATTATTGTCGTAAATCTAAGATTGATAAAATTGTTCTAGGATTATCCGGCGGCATAGATTCAGCTGCTGCTGCTTGTGTTGCAGCGGCTGCTGTTGGCCCAGAGAACGTACTCGGGATTTCTATGCCAAGTCGCTTTTCCTCTCAGCATTCCCAAGATGATGCTAAATATACTGCTGAATCATTAGGAATCCCTTTCAAGGTGGAAGCCATCGATGATTTACATACAATAATAGATTCGCAAATTGGTTCAATGCTTGAGAATGGCAATAGTGTGGCGGGTGAGAATATACAGGCAAGATTACGAGGTTTAATCATAATGGCATATGCAAATTCACAAGGAAGAATGGCTATTGCTACAGGTAATAAATCTGAACTGGCTCAAGGTTATTGCACCTTATACGGGGATATGGCGGGTGGTTATACACCACTTGGAGATTTGTATAAAATGCAGGTTTATGCGCTTTCTGAAGAATTTAATTCACGTGCATTAGCACTAGGTATGCCTGCCCCAGTAAATCAATCGACAATGACCAAACCACCTTCTGCTGAGTTGGCACCTGAACAAAAAGATCAAGATACATTACCTCCATATCCATTATTGGATGAAATATTAAGGTTGCATATTGAACAATCACTGGATGCTGATCAAATGGTCGAACAGGGAATGAATCGAGATACTGTAATCGAAGTTTTGACTAGGCTTGAGAGCAATGAACACAAACGATGGCAGATGTCACCAGCACCTAGAGTGTCAAGTCGTGCATTTGGCCAAGGTTGGCGTAGACCACTTGCTTCCAAACATGATTGGCGTGACTGATTAAATTATACGATGGTCTCAAAAAGCAGAGGATATACGCGCAAACATGGTCGGGAATATCATAAATATCGCAGGATATAGGTTCGTAGACCTACCCGATAGAGATGACTTAAGACAACCTTTCAGAGATATATGTTCTAAAATAAATCTCAAAGGGACAATATTACTTTCTCATGAAGGAATTAACTTCTTCTTGGCTGGAACTCAGCAATCAACGGATTCATTTATTGAATATATCGAACTTGATGAGAGGTTCCAAAATATCAAAGTCAAAGTATCTTCAACAGAATATCAACCATTCAATCGGATGAATGTTCGTTTGAAGAAGGAAATCATTTCGATTGGCTTAGATCATATCAAACCAGGTGAACTAGCAGGTGATGAAATCACACCTATCGAGTTCAAGCAATGGTTAGATGAGGGGCGCGAAGTACTGGTTCTTGATACCAGGAATGATTATGAATGCAGACTTGGAACATTTGATAATTCAGTAAAACTAGGTATCAAGTCATTTCGAGATTTCCCCAAAGCGGTGAATGAAATGTCTGATGATCTAAAAGATGTACCTGTAGTGATGTTTTGTACCGGTGGAATTCGTTGTGAAAAAGCAAGTTTAGTCATGATGGGAGCAGGGTTTTCAAATGTCAAACAACTCAAGGGTGGTATTCTTGGATACTTCGAAGAGGTAGGTGGCGATCATTGGAACGGAGATTGCTTTGTATTTGATCATAGAGTCGCAGTAAATTCCGAATTGGAGGAAACCAAAGTAGCACAATGCTTCGCTTGTAGGAACCCATTATCACTTGAAGATCAGAATTCTGAGCACTATCAGATAGGCACATCTTGTCCTTACTGCATAGATAGAATCAGTTAGGATTACCAAATCAACCATTCATCTCCAATCGATTGTGGGCTCCATGTGTGAATTTCATGACCAGTATTGCCATTATTGGCAATAAAGAATACAATATCATCATTGTTTATTAATTGACCATAAGTTCCAGATTGGGAGTTATTACCTATGCCACTCCATGGATCATAGACAGGTGTTGCATGAAGTGAATTAAGATCTATACTCCATAGACAATGACCTATATCTTCACCATTATATTCACCATCGGCGATAACAAGTAGATGTTGATTTTGTAGTTTGATATGACGTATATCTGAACTACTTATTCCGGGTTGGAATTCATATGCCAATTTACTTCCAGCAATCGTTCCATCACTGAAACATAATTCATTTGCAGTAGTTGGTGTGACGCAATCAAACCAAACTTTTCCTTCAGAAATAACAACTCCAGATTGTTCACCAGGGGCAAGAATTATGCTTGATAATTCTTGAGTAAGTCCGGATGAAAGATTATATGACCATAAGGTCGTATCAACTCCACTGGTTTGTGCATCAAATACAATTAAATCACCTAGTTTACTCAATCCCATCTTTTCGCCTACATTCATTGCAGCAGCACCATTACTCTGTAGAGTTAGGGCAGTTAGCCAAGTATGAGTTCCATCTAAATTCAATCTTGCTAGTTGCCTCCCATTATTACCATCATCAGCAATAACGATATTATGTCCTGATTCACTAAGCAATGCATCTGGCATACTTCCTTCTAGTAAGTTCAAGTTCCATGAAGTTAAAATTCCAACATTGCTTAGATGATGCATTTCAAAATCTTCACTAGGTGTTCCAGCTGAGAAGTATAATCCTGTATTACTTGGCCATAGATTAGTCAACGAATGTGCTGATATGTCTGAAGCAGTATTATCGAGTATTGTTTGCATACTACTGGAAATAAATGGAGCATCGAATAACTCAGTAGTAGTACTTCCATTACTCCACATAAATCTATTTTGTACATCAGTAAATACAATTCCATCTTTCCAAATGACCATCTCAGAATGAGAAGATAGTCCGTCTCCAGCGCCATTTACTGAAGTTATTCGCTGAGTTCCACTGATTGTAGCATCGCTAATCCATAATTCTCTTCCATTATTTCCATCATCGGCATCAAAGAATACTATTCCCTGTTGATTGGAATCAAGTACTTTCATTCCTAACCATAATCCTGGAATCGAATCTCCAGTTGGATTGATATCACTAACTAGAGTTGTTGTATCTAGGGTTGCTTTACTCGACCATAATTCACAACCATTGGCTCCATTACTTCCAGCAGAAAGCAGAACTTCCTTGCTTTCAATCCATGTCATCGAATTACAGGCAGTAGAGATTCCATTTGTAATTCCAACAGCGAAATCAGTAATTGGTCCATTATTTAGTGGTTGAGAGCAAACTTTCAATGTTTCACGAACTTCACTATCCTGTAATATATTATCAAAAGCAGTACCACCTAAATAACCATCATCGATACCGAATTCTAAAATGAATCCTTGAGAGCAAATATGGTTTGGTGTATCCTTCTTTTCGACAAGGGCAGGTGCTCCTTGTGTGCCATTATTACCATTGATGCCAATTTGACCATCGCATAGGAATTGTTCAGTAATAATCTCATCATTATCCAAAATCTCATTGGAATTATTATCCAATCCACTTTTAATTAGAAGGCCACCATAATTACATGTTGAATTGCCAAAGGCGATTTCTTTTGTATCAATAATAGTTGAATCACCTATCAATCCATTTGGCCCAGTTGCTCCTTGAGGTCCTGATAGTCCTTCCTTTCCATGGCATATGCGCGTGGTAGAAGTTACTTCTGATTCATCTAGAATTCCATTAGTATTGGCATCATTTCCAATGAAAATATCTGCTCCACCCTCTGTACAAACTTGATCTGCATTTCTACCTTCTGTGCGGATAAGGACTTCAACTGCATTATCTCCCGATTGTCCACTTTTTAGTTCTAAAGACTCGCTTAGTAGAATTGAATATGTCGATAATCCAAGTGCTAGAATTAGACTCATGACTTGTAGGAATACAAAGACCTTGGATTTAGATTTAGTTTTTTTATCACTATTTTGATTTAGAGTCTCTGAAATCGTGCCTCGATTTGAGTTTTTATTACTTATTGATGGTATATTTTTGTATATATTTCCACCTGCAGGTTCTCCTGCAATAGGGGCCTGGCTATCCTGTATGTTAGGGTTAGACATGAAATAGTCTAACATCCTCAACGGTATCAAAACCTTCGGTCTAAATATTGAGGCAGAGTTAATTATTGAAGGGGTGGATTCATCAGTCTCGACTCTTTCCCGCAAGCATGGACCTGCCGCCAATGCTTTCAGCACAACTTAGTGGAAAACATGGTCTCACTAGGCAAAAAGCTGCACGATTAGTGGTTGATTTAGCCTATACTGCACAATCTCAAGGCTTTGTCGAAGTAGACCATGCGCATGTTTCGGGTGTTTCAGTAATTACCGGTGGGCATGGACTTCGTCGTTTTCTCTCCGACCTTTCAGGTGATAAAGAAGGTAGAGTAGTGATTCCTACGACTCTTAATTCAGCAGGCTGTGATAAGGAGAGGATGCGAGAGATGGACCTTGCATGGCCTAATTTCCTTGAACAGCAGTTTGAGATAATTCATGCATATGAGCGACTTGGAATCGAAGCCACATTATCTTGTACTCCCTATGATAGAGGAGTGGAACTCGAATCTGGAATTGCCTCATGGTCTGAATCTAATGCAGTATGTTATTCAAATTCATGGACTTCCCTAATCACAAATAGGGAGTCTGGGTTATCTGCTTTAGCAACAGCTCTAACCGGCTATGCCCCTCGTTGGGGTCTTCATTTAGAAGAAAATAGAATTCCTAATATCCATGTGAAGGTGACATGCGAATTAAATCACCTTTCTGATTGGTCTATATTGGGTGATTGGATTGGTAAGCAGGTACTTCCCAATTGGGACCTTCCATGGGGTCCAATGCCATTTATCGAAGGTCTTCCAGAGTATGCATCATTTGCTTCAAAGAAGGCTTTAACTTCCGCAGCAGCAAATTATGGAACACCTATACTATGGGCTTTAGGTCATTCAGTGGACCCACCTTTAGATCAGAATAAAGATGGTACATGGGAGGCTCCTGTAAATGGATGGCAAGGAGAATTAATATTTGGAGAACAACAACTAGTCGCTCGATACCAAGATTTAGCACCAAAAGGGCAGGTCGATTTAGTTGTCATAGGTTGTCCTCAGGCTAGTGCTGAAGAGATTAGAAGAACCGCTTCAGCGGTTAGATCATATGCAGAAATGGGTCATAAAATACCGGATGAAAGGCTCTGGGTATTTACTAGTCAATCAAATTATGAATTGGCGGAAGGGGATGGCAGCATCGATATATTACAGGATGCAGGAGCCGTGATTCTAAGAGATACTTGTCCTGAAGTGACTCCCTATAATCGGGAGCATTACAATCATTTACTAACTAACTCTCTCAAAGCAGAGCATTATTTGACAAGTGGATTAAACCGCTTGCCTACTAGTGTTATGCCGATACAGGACTGTGTTGCACATGCCTTTGATCCTAAACTTTCAGCAGGTCCAACTCCAAAACTTGAATCAAAATCACAACCACAACATAAATCTGCAAAGACGTTGAAAACCAATCTTGACAGCATCCAGGGTTTGGGATTGGATAGTCAGGAAGATTTTTCTATCACCGGAAAGGCAATGGTCACCGATGTCCCAATTACATATTTAGGATATGTTAACAGAGATTCGGGAGTAATAGAAGAGACAGGACATCCTTTGGATGGTCGAGCAATTCAAGATAGTATTCTGATTTATCCTAAAGGTTCAGGTTCAACTGTGGCTCCTTACGTACTTATGGGATTAATTTACACAGGTAAAGGTCCTAAGGCAATAATTAACAGAGATGTATGTCCTTTGACACTCCCTGCATGTTCATTATTAGATCTTCCATATGGCCATGGATTTGAGAAAGACCCATGCATGGAAATAAATGATGGTGACTTGATAGAGATGATTCGCGTCAATGGCATCGTAACAGTCAACGTTCTAGAGAGGAATAACTAGGTGATTTGATGAAGCAACTTAGGATTTTGGTTACCGGAGGAGCAGGCTTTCTTGGGTCTTCACTGTGTGAATCACTTGTTGATAGTGGCCATCAAGTTGTGGCTTTAGATTCTTTATTTAGGGGTTCACTAGATAATCTCGAAGATATATTAAACAGTGATAACTTTAGATTCATCGAGGCAGATGTAAGAGATATAGAGTCATTAGACCAAAGCGTGGAATTACTAGGTGGCTTGGATATTGTCTTCCATTTAGCAGCCATAAACGGGACCAAATGGTTCCATGAGGCCGCCCATTCGGTAATCGATGTCAATATCAATGGTACTCTTAGAACATTAGAATTGGCGATGGCTCATGATGCTAGATATGTTCTGGCCTCTTCTCCAGAAGCCTTTGGTGATGCGGAACAACAACCGATTAAGGATGGTAATATGATGCAATTTTCTAACCCTGCGGAACATCAACGACATTCCTATGGCGCTAGTAAGTATCTCGATGAAGTTGCTTGCCAACATGCATCGAGAGAAGGTTTAGATGTTCGTATTATCAGACCATTCAATGCCTATGGTCCACGACTTGCGGGGGATGAATATGGGCAAGTAGTATCGATATTCTTTCAAAACCTCGCAGATGAAAAACCAATCAATATACATGGGGATGGTAGTCAAACACGATCTTTTACTTGGATTGATGATGTTACTCAAGGTTTTGTCAAGGCCGGCTTACTAGATTCTGGAATTGATGGAAGTGAACTTTCAGGACTTGCATTTAATATTGGGTCGATAGAAGAGGTCACTATATCTCAATTAGCTAAAGAAATAATTAATGTGTCTGGCGCTGATGATACTGAAATCATAACAAGTACTGGATACTATGGTGATTCTAAGAGGCGTCTTCCAGATGTGGAGTTGTCAAATAAAGTACTAGGTTGGCAATCTACGGTTTCCTTACAGGAAGGACTTAAGCAAATGTGGAATTTACAGATGGATGAATAATCATCCATAATGTTTGTCGACTGTTTTAGACCATCCATTTGGTGATGGAGTTAGCCGATCTATTCCGTGCTGACACAAAGTATCAATTCCTTCGAGAGGTGGATTGTCGAGAGATGTCCAAATATGAGTGATCTTAAGAATCACTAATTTTGCTACAGCCCCTGGTAATTCACGTTCCTCAACCAATTCCACTTCTAGTCCAGCGACTGCTTGACTTACTAACAACTTCTCTTGGTCATGAGATGTTAGTTTAGTCAAATCCCATTCACTTTCAGATTTGGGTATTGGTGTGCCTGCTGTGTCTATCCAATCAACTGCTTCTAGAGTACTTGGCATGAGATGTAAAATCGCTTTACCAGTGGAGCGTAAATTGAGCAAAGTATCACGAAATCGACCATCACGGTTTTGACTTAATGAGGCGATAATAAGTGGCGGGCGATTGGATACGGTCATCACTGATGTCAATGGGGCTAGGTTCCTTAATCCATTTTCATCTTGAGTTGATGCTAAAATCAATGGTCGTGGTGATAATATTCCCGAAATCCACGAAGCTCTCTCTTGGCGATCTAAACTTTCAGTATCGATACGCCTTGGATTTTTCAAATCAGAACTTTCAACAGATTCAAACCATGAATCTAATTTACCGGTATGAACTTCCATCAAAGCATGTTTGGTGAATTCCCGATATATTTCCCATGGTTTGACCTCTTCAATTTCACCTCTCTCTGTCTTTCTCGAGATGGACTTATCCGAATAATCTATACAACGCTGAAGAAATTCCGCAACCACTCCTTTTCTATCCATCTAACCCCTCTCCTGTATCTCCAATCATTGATTTGATTTAATCGCCTCGTTTATCATCATACTGTTTTCGAGTCATAAGATATCTTGCAGGATTACCTGACCAAACTTCATCCCGGGGTAAGTCATGAGTCAATACAGCACCAGCGGCAAGTACTGAGTATTTACCCACCTTGCATCCAGGAATTATTGTAGATCCTCCTCCAATGACAGCATAATCTTCTATAATTACAGGCTGCCAGAATTTAGAATCTCCTGATGGAGGATACTTGTCATTCAATAATGTTGCATTTGGTCCAATAAATACATTATTCCCCAATACGCATTTATCGGCAATATAGGCACCGCCTTGTATACGACTGTTGTTACCAATGATTACATTACGACCAATGTGTGCTAAACAGCCTATAGAGCATAACTCTCCAATAGTTAGATTTTCACCAATCACACAAGGTGACCAGGCAACACTGCCATTGGATAAATCCATCCGATTTTCTGGATGCTGTTCATGCTCTGCCACATTATCACACTCATTCAATGCCCAATTCACGGGACAACATTTCTACATGCCCGTTGGCCTTGACGTTATATCTGGCCCATGAAAGGTTTCCATTTGAGTTTATTACAAATGTAGATCGTGAACACCCCATGTACTCCTTGCCGTAATTCATCTTCATTCTCCAAGTCCCATAGGCTTCGTGCAGTGATCCATCTTCATCCATAAGTAAGGGGAAATTCAATTCTTGCTTACTGATGAAGTTATCATGAGACTTAGCAGAATCTTTAGATACTCCAAGTACGACATAGTCGCCCTGATTTAGTACTGCCATAGAATCTCTAAAGTCACATGCCTGAACAGTACATCCAGGGGTTGAATCACGTGGATAAAAATACAGAATTACCGACTTTCCATCTGCCATGTAGGATTCAAGGTCATGTTGTTCGCCTTTGGAATCAGGGCATGAAAATCGAGGTGCAGGCTTGCCAACTTCTAATGTTACTACATCGGACATGACTATTCGTGACATTTCACACTGATGAAAGGTTGCATTGTTCCTAAAAAACTTTTTTTACACCTTTTTGTATAAATAAATCAAAAAAAGATGTTTTTTCATAAAATAATAGCATTGTATGAGCCGTTAATGCATTATGAATTAAAAGACTCCCAATGCGGGTAAAGTCGATGGTGGTGACCGATTCTTTCAAGAACTGTCTAGTTTAACGCTATGCCATGGTAGGTCTACGTATGTCGCGAAGGGCCCGCCGACTTTTCAAGAAAATTCAACGTGCTCCAGGCAAGTATGAATTGCAATCACTAGCTAGTGCAATACAATCCGAATTAGACAAGCGTAACCTTAGCTATGATGAAGCATTAACACTTGGAAACATAATCCAAAATCGTGCCGATCAACTCCCAGGTGACACTATCGTTTATGCTATTTCGGACAGAGATGCCTATCGCCGCACTCTTGAATTATATCTTCGAGATGCCCTTCTTACTAGAACCGAACAACTCCTACTTTGGGAGGAGCGCCGGAGATTGGGTATAACGGATCTTGAACATGAACGATTATTAAATCAATTACTGTCTCAATGGAAGAAACAGGGTAAGAAAGTCAGTATTGATCGATTTGATGCACCAGGGGGTGAAGTTTCTGCGTAAAAATACTACGAAATTCGCTTTCGCATCTATGATGATATTGATATTCCTTGCTCCAAGCATATCTCCAATCATATCGGCCGACGCCAACACCTCTGCTCGCTCTAGTCCGGATTTCAAGATAACCTCATTCACTTTAGATAATGCAGGGTCAGTCCTCGATGGGGCTGATATTTATGTCGAAAATAAAACCCATGTCACCAGAGTAATCGTATCAAATACAGGATCTTCTGCAGGCACAGTCTCACTCACGCTATTCCACAGAGGCTCCCCAACGGCGAGCGAGTCGATTGTCAAGAAAGTCGACCTTGGTTCACTCCCCAGTTCATCCACTTCAAACCCTATTCTGATACAGTGGATTGCTTCACCAGGTGATTATCAAACATTATTCGCTAGAGTTTCTTCACTCGCTGATACTAATTCTGCTAACGATGAAAAGCGTATCGACTTCAATGTATCAAATCCACCATTCTTGAAGGGTGGTGTCACAAACTTCGTCATTCCTGATCCACCTCTTGGTTCATCCATTACTCTAATTCCAAATGGACCGCAGACCTTTCAAGCAACCGTAATCAATAATGGAGTCAAAGATATTACGGCTGAGTTTCAATTATCATTCTCAGAACTCAGTAACCCCTCAAATAAACTTTCTTTCACATCAGGCGAGGTAATACTCCAGCCTGGCTCATTATTTTCTCCAGCAGTCAGTAGTATTCTATCTACTAATTTCAATAGTGGATTGATGACAGGCGTTTGGAATTTAACAGCATCAGTAGTATATACCGGTACGGGTGGTTGGACTTCTACAGACATAGTCAAGCAAGCCGATATTCGATTCTCTGATTATATCGCAGAACTAGCCAAACCATCAGACCGATCTACTGAGCCTGGATTGACTACGACTCTTACCTTTATAGTGACCAATAAAGGGATAAAGAGCGATTCCTTTGAAATTAGCCTTAGTAGCACTATGGGCTGGGCTGACATTTCAGCACACGGCACCACAACTGCGACCTTCTCAACTAATGCAAGTGCTACAATTTCAGTTCCAGTCACCGTGCCAATAGCAGCTCTTCGCTCACAAATTGATACAATTACACTGGTACTTGAATCGGCGGGAAGTAACCCTAAGTATTCACTTACTTCATCTGCGCGAGTTATGGCTGGAGAGTTATATCAGGCCAGTTTGACATTGCCTACTGTAACTACACTGGCTACTCCCGGTCAAATGATTGAGTTTTCTGGCACTCTGGAAAATACGGGCAATGTACCCGGTTCTTTCTTGCTATCAACAGGCATATCTATCGGGGAGAATAGTTGGGATGTAGAACTCTCTACTTACTCAACTGGAATCATTAGTGATTCTGCAACTTCACAGTTTTCAGTCTTTATCACCGTCCCTCCAATTCAAAACCCCTTGGTAGCGAGTGAACATAATAGAGCAGGAGATGTGCTAAATGTATGGGTTCAGGCAATTCCAGTAGCTGGTGGATTGCCAACAGTATCTACCAGTCAAATCGAAGTCAGGCCAGTTATAGTAGTCGACCCTGGTTTGCCTTTTGACCATTATCAGTTGACAGAACAAGAAGTAATAGATGCCAAAAACGGAAACGGGGTCGACCTACGTAACCTTTCTCTAGACGTAGAAGTAAGACACAATCTTGATACTTCTCTACCCAATACAGTTGATACTACTCTGGCAGTCGGTACAATCACCTTTGCACCCACTAATAGTGGCGGATTTTTAGAATCTGATAGATGGTCTGCACAGGCATCACCTCCTTCATTTGATAACATAAATCTTGGTGAAACGAAAATAGCAGCCCTTGGCGTTCAAGGGCCCGATGATGATTACCCCTTATCAGGAATCATTTCAATACCAGTTACTGCTACTCCTACCATAAATGGCGCTACGATTCCTAATGTTCTAGTAAGTCCGGTAACTAGAACCATGACTATCGGCATCCCTTCTATCCTATCCGGTGAAGTCGTTGACAAAGGTCCTTTTGATGTACCACTAGGTGAAGAAAAAGCATTGGACCTATCTTTCGCCAATACGGGTAATGACCGTACATCGTATAGATTAACTGTTTTAGATGATTATCCAGATGGTTGGGATATTTCGCTTAACACTACAACAGCTCCTTCCAGTATTTTGGATAACTTGTCTGCAAATGTTGCAGATTACCCAACATTGGGTGCAGATCATATATCGCAATTCACATTAACTGTTAAGACCGATCCATTCACGCCTGCATATACAATCCAACCAATAAATATCAAAGTAGAAGATAGAAATACAGGAATAATGATTGGTGTAGTTCAAACCGTTTCAATCCGTGTTGGGCCTTTCGTCAATGCATCTCTGTCACCTACCAACCAAACAGTTCCTATTAATACCACGCAAATGGAAGATTCCTATACACGAATATATCTCACAAATACAGGAAATGCCGCTACTACCTATTCAGTATGGTTAGATGATATGGGGTCAAAGGATGTTGAATTTTTACTCGAATCCCCCAATCAATTTTTAGTCGCTCCCGGGGTTGAAGATTCAATAAAAATCAGAATGATTACCTCAAATGAAGCAGATTCGGATTCCTTCTACATGGCAACTGTTTGGGTCTCGACCGATACAGGAGTCAACCTTTCTGCTAATATCGTGGCCAATATCACCGAGATGAATCTATTGGAAATAGATGTACCATCTCAATATGGAGTACTCCCAGGTCAGCAAACTGTTGTTAATTTCACAGTAACTAATAGTGGAAATCTGGCAGAAGATTTCGATATTGAAGCAAGCGTCGAAGGCGGATGGGAAGTAATTCCAGCTTCACAATCTATGACACTTACACGGGGTGACTCCGTTGAAGGTAGTATAACCGTCAAAGTGCCTGATTTAGATAGTACTAGTGAACTTGGAAATGGAACACTACATAATCTTACGATACGTTTAGTTTACTCTTCAACAGATGTTGTAGCTGGATTTGCTAAGGTCAAACTGATAATCTCTCCAATGTTTATGATGGAATCCAATAATTGGCCGCTAGCAATGGAATTCAACAGGCAGATGAATCGAACCTGGCAAGCAACGATTGTCAATGTAGGTAATAATGACGTGACAGTAGATATCTCTTATGATATATTGAAGCCCGGTTTAATTTCACCCAGTAATGAATGGTCTTTTGTAAGTGGCCCTTCCAAACTTGTGTTACCTAGAAGTTCAAACGTTAGTTTCGAGTTTGTAATTTCAGCAACTGAACAAAACCCCGATCTAGATTTAGAAGCATTCCTTGTTGTATCTCTGACTCCACAAGATGATTCCATTGAAGGTATTGAATATCTTAATACCACTTTAAAGATGTCTCGGTTTTTCAAGATTAGTGACTATATTTTGAAACCACCAAATGATGGTGAGGCTGTTACTGAATATTTGTCATACTCTCACATACCAAGAGGCGCTTCAACTGCAGTAGCATATGAATTGGAGTTATGCCAAGCAACAAGATTGTTCGATTTCGATGCCAATGGATTAGACGCAGCCAACTACCCATGGTCGTTCACAATTATTATTGATGAAATCAATAATACACAAACCAGTATACCTTTGCCTTTGATAAATGTTGATTGTGGAGATAATTCTGCTGGCTCAGCCTCCAGGATTACATTGCCACTTTCCGAGGCTTGGAATCCTAAGTTGGTGACCATTTCAGTCGATATGCCTAATCCACCCAATATCATGACAGAAGATGGATGGGATTTGACATTCAGATTATTCCACCCATCTGAGAATTCCGGATATACTGTATTTGATGAGGAGAACTTCAGGTTCGAACTGGATGTATTTGCTGACCCTACTGTATCTGAAGTATGGATTAGTAAAGGCACTTTCCAAGAAGGCACAGATTCCGTTCTAAGCGCCAAAATCAGGAATGATGGAACTGCCCAGGCTTTAATTTTTGAAGTTAAAGCACAATGTTCAGGTTCGACTATAATTTCATCACCGCTGCCAATAGTATTCCTTGGCCCTAATCAAGAGACGACCGTTCAATGGAATCTAACTACTGATAAAATAGATTGGTGGGCACAATCAATTGATGGTACATGTAATGTTGAAATAAGCGCCCCACTTTTAACAAAGAATGTAGTTGGTAATGATAAATATGTATATCAAGATGAAGTATATTCATGGTCCCCTGATCAGTCTTCAAGTTTTGTCGCCTTTTTGATTTTCACACTCCTTTCTGTCATTCTTGGACGTTTAACAGGGCAAAATGAGAAGTTTAGATTATTTTCCGTTTATTCTGGAATATTGGGATTAGGATTCGCATTCCATTTAATCGATATATTGTTCTGGGGCCCACTTGTGCTGATAATAGCGGCTATCACTCTGTGGCGTATGGCTTGGAATAGTACCGATGAATTCCGTTTAATTCATGAGGATTATCAACGTGCTAGGAAAGGAGTATCGACACTTTATGCTGACCATTTCCAAGCACTTGCAGATAGTCGTAAGCAATTACGAATAATACTCTCACTACCTATATTGGGTATGCTTGGAGTAGTAATCGGAATACCTCCTCAATTGGAGATGGATAAACCTAATTTAATTTCATTAGCAGCATATGTAGGAATCATCACTGTTGGTGTTTGGATCTTAGTAAAGCGTGCTGATGTATTGTATGGCGGCCTTTATGGTCGATTAACCGATATTGAAGTCAAGGCAACAAGAATCGAGAGAGATCTTGGCGACCCAGCCCGCTTACTCAATGATTTGGCAAATGATGGTATCGACTTGAGTACGATTTTTGATGACCCACTCTCCGATGACTCTAAACCGTTTGAAAATCTGAATATAGATGGCTTTCTTAGCGATGAGGAGGTGAGCGATGATGTCTGATGAAGAACTTCTTGAAGAAATCGTTTTAGATGAAACACAAGTTTCTGTCCAAGAGGATGAAGACACATTTGCTGAGGACTCAATAGAAGAATTCAATAGCGAAGATCTAGATTCGTTTGAACAAGAATCCAATCTAACAAGCGAGGATTCTACACGAGAAATCCATGAACAGACAAGAGAATTAGATCGCATGGTTAAAAGCGTAATTCAAGATGATACGAATTCATTAGCCGCTACCGAAATAGATATCATTGAAGCTAAGAAATTCCTTTCACTACACAAACTTGGGCGCGCTAAAAAGAGTGTCCACCAGGCAGAAAAAGCATTAGTAACTTTAGAGGAAGATGTTTTGTATTTGAGACGCAGTATAGCAATGCTTCATCGACTACTGAAGGAGAAGAAAGTAGAGAGAGATGAAGTTGAAAATATACTTTTAAGATTAAGGAATGCCACCTCGGCTGCAGAAATTGGTGATGTTGGTCTTGCTGCAAATGAGGTTGAATACCTTGTCGACGACTTGATTGGCGGAAATACTTCGACACTCAATCCATTCTTTTTCAGACACTTTTGGCTTGGAGTTGACACAAGATGGCCAGCAGGCGGAGATACTGGTGTGTTACTAGTCAGACTAATCAACGATGGTCCAATAGCAATGCCCGCCATGAGGCTGACTCCACCGGTTCCTGAAGGATGGGTTTCTGAACCCCGTTCAGTGGACTTGCCTATTATCGGCCCTGGTGGTAATTTACCTCTTAGATTTGATATCAAGTCTTCAGGTAGATATGGGGCGGATGAGATTCCACTTTCTAGAAAATTAGCTATTGCGACTGGGTATGAAATGCGCTCAGGAGAGATCATGGTAACTATACGTGCTCAAAATCGTTCAATGGAACCCCTTACAGATATTATACTCACGCCGTGGTTACCTCCGGGTTATACTACGGCTAAAGTTCCCTTTGTGGGACGTCTATCACCCGATGAGGTTGCAGTAATTAGAATGCAACTGACCATCGACATGGGCAGAGGAGGTCGTTCCTAAGCCCATATCCAATTCCACCCGCAAGCAGCGGGAGGACGAGTAAAATAAACAAAAAAGGTGAAAAATATGAAAAATAAAAACGAAATAAAAGAAGAAAATAGCGAGACCCTCGCTGCTATGGGTATTGGTGCGATGATTGTATTCATTGCGCTAATCCTAGTCGCAGCGGTGGCCTCAGCGGTCATTATTCAGACTGCTGAGAAGTTGCAACAAAACGCACAGACGACCGGTGAGCAAACACAAGACCAAATGGCATCTAAAATATTGCCACTGAGTATTGTTGTTGATAATGCAGGTACATTGAGAATGACATGGGAATTAGCTCCTGGGTCAGAATCAGTAGCATTCGGTAATGTTGCATGGTCGATAACCTGCCAAGCAGCCGGACCTGGTGCTGATGCAGGAACACTAGCTTCAGCTGGTGTAAATACTGCAACAGTTTCAGCGAACGGTGGAGCAGGTCCAGCACTTCCTGGACAAGTTTATCGAAGCACATTGACCGCAGCTAACTGCGCTCCAACTGCAAACCAAAATCACTTCTTGACTTTGGCAGCAGGTAACTCTGGATTTACCTACGAAGTACTAACGTACGGTTCCTCCATAGCAGCAGGGGCGGTGGTAGTGTGAGATCCGCAAACGATTCTCAAGAACAAGATACATGGGGCGCTATAGGTATTGGTGCAATGATTGTATTTATCTCTCTAATTTTGGTTGCTGCCGTTGCATCAGCCGTTATTATTCAAACTGCTGAAAAACTACAACAAAATGCTCAAAACACAGGTGACCAAACATCCGACGAATTGTCTGGTAAGTTATCTGTAATGCAAGGATATGTTGATGGTGGTAATGATTACGTTCTTTACGTTAGATTAGCAGCAGGAAGTAGTTCAATTGTTGCTACTACTATTTCGTGGCAATTGTTCTGTACACCAGGTGTAGGATATGAAGACAGTGCAGCTGCTTTCACAGCTGCTAATGTACAACTTCAATCAGTTTCTATATTCGGTGCAGGTGTTGGAACAATGACTGTTCAGAATGCATACAAGATACAGATTGCAGCTAACATCTGTGATGCAGCAGCAGTAGCAGGTGGCGAAGCTCAACTGTACATACACGTTGAGAGGGGAGGCACAACCTTCGAGACATTGTCTGTACCAGCTGGCGCAGGTATTGGAACCCCAGTCATCTGATTTTTCTTGCTGTTAAAGAATATATTCTTGACGGCAAGGAGGTATTATAATGGCTTGGCCATTTGGAAATAACTCAGGGAATACAAGAGATGCTGACGCTGAACTTAGTGAAGAACGCTTGAAAATCATGGCCAATGTGGCCATTGAACAAGTACCTCTTCCTGAAGAGGGAGAACTAAGTGAAGAAGATGCATGGACTATATCCCCTGGGCCAACTAGAGCGAAAGTGAATAGCATTGGTAGTGTACCAACTGTAGCAGCAACAATGAATCCTGTTGCAGCTCAAACGGCTACTATGAATGCTCAAGTAGACACATCTGGGCTTGAAAGACTGATCAGTAGTAGACTCGACATGGTCGAGGATGTACTAAGGATGGTTGAAGTTCGACTTGAAGAAGGAGTCTCGATAAATCCTAATGCCCCAATACTGGGTGAGGATGGAGAACCGATTCATGTCGAAGGCAATGATGCTTTGACTGGCGATCGAATAGTTACATCACAGGGTGAAGTAATTGCTTCTGGAGGCGCTAATCGTCTCAAAGGCAGTGATGAAGCACCCCTAGTGGAACTTTACGAAGCTCAAGCATTGGCTGCAAATCCGTTTTTAGTTGCTCCTTCATCAGGACCGACTACGAAGATGAATCAAGTAGGTGCGCCAACGATCGCTGCTCTTTTATTGGACAATATGTCTGGAATGGCAGCAGTAAGTTTTGCTCAAAAAGCAATCAACTCGGGCATGCTTACTAGTGATGAAGGTAGTTCTGTGCTTGCAATCGTTCAACTTGCTTCACCAGGAGATACTGAAGCTGCATTGGAAGATCACCTTTCTCATAGAGAACTGTTATCTTTTTCTGCACTAGTAACATCTTGGCGTGAAGTAAAGAATCTTCGAGGTGAAGAGTGAAATGGGCGCATCGGTCGGAATAGGAGGACTCATTGTGGGTACATCTCTAATGGTAGTTTTTGCTTTAGCATTGACTACGTTAGATGTTAAGATGGAATCATCTCTTGAGGCTCTCGATTCGGCCAATGACCCGTTACCAATATTCACTATTGATGATGCAACAATTTGGGAAGGTGCAGTAATTATTATTACAATTACTGACCCTGGTGCCGGTTATGTTGACGGTACATTGAGTACTGCCATATCTGGCGGCTTTACTGCGGACTTTACCGTGGATGGCCTTGGAGGAATTAGTGCCGTGACAATCACCAGTCACGGGAATTACTCGTCCCCTCCACCGGCCATTCAGGTAGATAGTCCGCCACCAGGGGTTACAGTAGCAAATTTACAAGCCACTTTAGGAACAGTTATACATACTAATGTGACAAATAGTGGACCAGTTACTCTTCCACAAGAAGAAGTATGGTTCTTTGTCGATGGTTCAACTGCTAGTTCGATGGATACGCTCGTTGCAGGGACAACAATAAATTGGTATTCTGGAGAAACTGTCAATATAGTATGGAGAGGACTTGGTTCCTCTACTTTTACTACTATGGCGGTATCTTCTCATGGATTTAATTTAGCGAGGGCTTTAGCTTGAGGTGTGATTAATGGCAGACGGCGGAGCATCATCCTTTATCTTCCTGGCAACAGCGCTTCTAGTTTCAGGAACTGTATCAGCCGTATTGATATCTCAATGGGGTGAAATGGTGACTGCTATGGACCGACAACAACGCGGCGATGAAGCAGATTTGAACACAGAAATGGATTTTTCAGGAGATCTATCTAATGTTGAATATGATACTTCAGACCCTGCCGATGAGAAGATTACCTTATATCTTCAAAATACGGGATTATATGAAATTGATGAATCTTCATTATTCATTCAATTGAACGGTGAAATAATACTGGATGCTGACACTTCAACTACAGTTTTACCCACCGGTGTGATTTGGGGAGCAGGACAACTTCTCGAGGTTGAAGTTTCAGGTATCTGGGCATTTGCCGATGATACGGAAGTATCATTTTCAATATTTGCCGAATCAATATCAGTTGGTGGATATACTGGACAAACTATTGTTATTCAAGAGGTGAGGCTTAATGAATCCTGAAGATAACCCACTTTTCGTCCCTCACAAACCTGTAGAGGATGGGTTTCCATTTGATGTTGAAACCGATTCACTCGCTGATACGATGGGTCTTAGATTGCCAAATCGTTCACTATATGTCTTACAAGGAGTAGTCGGTGGCGGAAAGTCATTAATTTCTCAACGCTTAGTACACGGTATGTTAGAAAACGGAACAAAGGTTCTTGTTATTACAACTGAACTTACCACTAGAGGTTGGATTGAGCAAATGGAAGCCATTGGATATGGAGTTACTAAAGAGATTAGAGATGGTCAATTGATGGTCTTTAGTCGCTTTGGTACCGTTGCAGAAGCACGCCTCGATGTTGGTATTGAAGATGTACTAAAGAGTGAAGCAGTTTCTCAAGCAGACGTCATAATACTAGATTCCGCTAGTGCTTTAATGCCTGATTCCTTAGATGAAGCACAAAGATTCCAAATGATGCAGAATCTTCGGAAAATATCTTCGGAAGGTAGGTCAATTATGCTATGTGTTGACCCTGATGAAATGGATCACAAGTTACTACATTCACTCAGGGCATCAGCTGAAGTTGTTCTTGATTTATCGACTACACTTATTGGTGGAGACCTAAAAAGAAACATAGTTGTCACTAGATTCTTGAGGGCTGCTGGCCCTGTACAAACATCAGTTGGATGGAGAGTTGAGCCAAGCATGGGCTTCATTGTAGATATTACAGCAGTAAGTTGAGGAGGAATTAGATGGCAGATGAACCACGTTTTGCAAAGGGAGACCTTAACAGCGTAATGGCAGCATTTCCTCACGTAGCAGATTGGGTTAGAGATTTTGAATCACGATATGGGACTAGGCCAATCTACTATGGTGATTTGGACAGGGGGGCTAAAAAAACGCGTCCGTATAATTTGATTTATAATGCCAAAGAACCTATTTTTATTCACATATACGAACCACCAGAAGATGAGACTGGTTCTGGTGGGGAAGTTTTATGGTTTGGCCTTGAACCTCAATTAACGGAAGAAGAAGAAAACATTAGAAGAGAACTTGTTGAAACACTATTGCAAGAAGCACCAACTGCTTCCACTTTTACAACCGATAGTGAATTTGAAAATATTCTTCAACAGATGATTAATCGTTTCACTATATTGGATACCGACATTGGTATTTCTGTGAGGCGTCAAGGACGGTTCTGGGAAATGTTTGGACTGGATGACAAGAGGCTTGTTGTTACAGAAAAACAACGAGAGCGATTACAATATATTGTTGTTCGAGATTTAATCAAAAATGGACCATTAGAACCACTTCTTTCAGATGAACAGTTGGAAGATATTCACTCTATCGGTCTGAAGCATATTCATATGGATCACAAAGTGTTTGGAATGGTAACATCTAATATTAGATTTAGAGAAAGAGATACTCTCTCAAGGTACCTAAGGGCTATGTCTGAACGTATTGGCCGTCCAGTATCTGATAACAAACCAATTATTGATGGTGCACTACTTGATGGTTCACGTATCAACATTATTTTCTCAGATGACGTCTCTATGCTTGGACCATCATTCACTATTCGTAAATTCGCTGAAGAAACAATTTCAATAACCCAATTAATACAGTGGGGAACTATCTCTACTCAGGTTGCAGCATACATCTGGATTTGTCTTGAATATGGTATGTCTGTACTGGTTTCGGGAGAAACCGCTTCTGGTAAGACTACTACGCTCAATGCAATACTTCCATTTATCGATCACAATGTCAAAATCTATTCAGCGGAAGATACTCCTGAAGTTAAGGTTCGTCACAAGATTTGGCAGCGCCTTGTAACACGTTCTTCTAAAAATGAGGAATCTCGTGTTGAAATGTTCGATTTATTAAAGGCAGCTCTTAGAAGTCGTCCAAGATACATCATTATCGGTGAGATACGTGGTGTTGAGGGTGCAACCGCATTCCAAGCGATGCAGACCGGTCACCCTGTAATTGCAACTTTCCACGCATCCTCGATTGTCAAAATGATCCAAAGATTCACTGGCGACCCAATCAATGTTCCAATTCGTTTCTTCGATAATCTAAACTTCGCAATTTTCCAAGAAGTTGTAGAAGCGCCAGGCGGAGGTATCGCAAGACGTGTCACAGGTATTGACGAGGTTATTGGGTATAACAAACACAGCGATGGTGTTCTAACTCGAGGTATGTTCGAATGGGACCCAGTAAAAGATAAGCATTATTTCCGTGGTATGTTCCAAAGCCACCTCTTGGAAAACAAGATTGCTGCTATGGCCGGTTTTGCAAATAAAAGAGACATATATGATGAGATGTTGAATCGTGCTGCATCATTACAAAAGATGGTTGATAGAGACCTTACGCATTATGATGATGTATTTGATTTACTAGGTATTTATTATAATAATGGATTTGAATCATTTGATAGAGCGATTGATAATTGGACAGGAGTCAATCATAGTTAGGGGGGATGAAAGTGGATAGAATGCCAATTTGGCAACTGGCTATACGCCGTTTAGATATGCCCATTGCCCGTTACGTCATCTTTTTTGTCGGCGGCTCAGCATTTGTTGGTTTAATCGCTGCTATTTTATTGATTTACCTAACTGGGGGATTATCAGAAGGGGCTTTATTTCAAGGAATCTCAGGTATTTTAATAATACTGCTTTTCCCAATAGTCGCAGTATTGGGATCTTTTGCTTATCCGTTATTGGATGTACAAGGTTCTGCAACTAGAATCGAGAAAGAGATGCATATGTTCATCACTAGAATGGGTATTTTATCATTGGGTGAAGTGGGTGCAAAATCAATATTCGATATTCTAAAGCAAATGAGTGATTATGGTGAGTTGGCTTCTGAAGTCAAAAAAATCGAGGTGCTTGTGGATAAATGGCATACATCACTTCCCGAAGCAGCACGAATTGTCGCTCAACAAAGTCCTAGTCCACTATGGACTGATTTCCTTGATCGTATGGCTTTCTCCATCGAAGCAGGTCAACCAATCGATTCTTTCATGCGTGCAGAACAGGAAACTGTTGCTGAACAGTATACTACTTTGTATGACACAAGACTTGAGTCAGTAGATACTCTAAAAGAAATATATGTTTCATTGATTACTGCATGTTTATTTGCCCTTGTTATTGCAGGAATACATTTGGTATTATTCGAAACAGGTTCAGCAAATGCAACTCCTATTGAATTATTTAGTAGAATTAGATTCTTATTATTAGCAGGACTTATTTTCGTAGTAGTTCAAGTTGGAGCAGTATTTGCATTTAGAGCTACAATTCCTGAAGATCAAACATTCGCTAGAGACGATATGGATACACCATTTAGAATTAATTTTAGGAGAGCTTTTTTGGTTTCTGGAGTATTTACAATAATATTATCGCTAGCTATGTTCTATGCTGTAATTTCCTCATGGGATTTATTGACCAAAGAGTGGGATAAATATGGTCTGCTGATTGTAGCAATACCGCTATCTCCACTAATATTTCCTTCATTAATGGTAGGCCGAGAAGAGAAACAAGTTTTACGCCGAGATGAAACATACCCTGATTTCATAAGAGCACTAGGAGGTACTGCTCAAGCCCGTTCAGCCGAACCATCTGCCACAATTAAGGCACTAAGGGGTATTGATTTTGGTATGCTGGATAGTTCTATTGACCGACTCGAAAAGAGATTGTCTACTAGAATAGATTCCGATAGGGCCTGGGATTACTTCAATGCAGATACAAATTCATCAGTAATTTCTAGATATATGAGAATCTACATAGAAGGTTCTCAATCATCTGGTAAGCCAGCAGAAACAGCCGAAATGGTCTCGCGTTCCGTTGGAAGCTTGCTTTCACTTCGCCGTCGTCGTGCTTTATCTGCAAATACGATGTGGGGTGTAGCCATTGGTTTACTAATAGCAAGTGTGACAAGTCTAAATGTTACAATTTCAATCATTCTACAACTCGGAGAGGCAATTGCAGGAGTGGCAAGTAATCTTATCGATACTGATGTTTCAGCACTTAGCGATTTTGGTGGTGGTGTCGCTTTACCTATTATGCAAGACGCCAGTGCAGTGGATGAGAATATTAAAATGTTCAAATTAGTAGTATCGGTATTAATTCTAATTCAAGTTGCAGCGGTTTCACAGATCGCAACTAGATTACGAGGTGGTGGTTTTACTAGTGCCTTAGGTCAATCGATTAACTTACTTTGGGTGGCGGGGATTACTTCTTTACTAACCGCGGTTGTACTTGATTCAGCTTCTTCGATATTCGCTGTTTAGTAATAGCAAACCTTGATAGATTGAATTTCATTTCAGTGGTTATGCAACCAGTACCTGCGCCTCCAGCACAAGCCCAACCTATGCCTGCAATGCAACCAATGGCTGCTTACCAACCACAACCTAAATTTCTAGATAGGTATGGTTCATATTCATTTGAAAGATGGCTAATGATTGGAGTAATTTTAGTTGTTGCAGCGGCCTTGTTTAATCAAATCCCTAATATTACAGGTGGGCCTGAAGTTCCTGTAAGTAGTGATGTTGATGATCTTGAAAAGTATGCAGATGAATTATCAAGTCACAACTCATTGGTTAGAATAATAGGTGCTTTTGCATCAATGATGCAAGCAGTATCAATCGGTTTGATCAGTTATGCACTTATTAGGGAAGGATATGATGGTTCGGTTCATCATACGGCATTACGAGTGACGGCTATTATCGGTGGAATCTTACTAATCTCCAACCTTGCCTCGAGTAGTATCGATTTATTCTAATCAACGTTTAGCCTCTTTTAGGATGCGTTTTTTTGTTGCAGTCCAAGAACAGATTGGGCATTTTAACAAGTCATGATTTCGAGCAGGACAGTATTCTCTTCCAAAAAAGATAATCTGTAAATGCAATTTATTCCATAGAGATTTTGGGAATACCGCCTTTAGATCTTTTTCAGTCTTATCGACATTTTTGCCATTTGACAACCCCCATCTTGCTGCAAGACGATGGATATGAGTGTCTACAGGGAAGGCAGGTACGCCAAAGGCCTGGGCCATTACAACACTAGCAGTCTTATGGCCAACGCCAGGTAAAGATTCTAATTCTTCAAATCCCATAGGGACTTCTCCATCATATAATTCTACCAATATCTCTGATAATCGGTGAATATTTCTTGCTTTAGTGGGTGCTAACCCCACTTGTCTAATATCGTCTAGAATCGTTTCTATCGAAATTTTAGTCATCGCATGGGCATTAGGCGCTTTTTCAAACAATGCTGGAGTCACCTCATTGACTTTCAAATCTGTAGTCTGAGCACTCATCAATACGGCGACAAGAAGTTGAAATGAATTATTATGGTCCAATGGTACCGGCGTTTCAGGATATAAGACTTCAAGCATAGTTTGTATTTTACTTGCTTTTTCTGACCGATTCATGATATCACCTCGGATTATTTAGCAGGATTGCAGGGGGTATCTTGTAAGTATAATCCAAATTATCTCCAGATAGTGACAAAGATGTGGAAGTGAAAGTTAGAGTATCGACTCTTGCACCAATTCCGTGTAGGGGCATTGCAGCAGAGAATGAACCATTCTTGAAAATTATAATACTTGTTTCAACATCAGGTTTCATTGAATTATAACCGATAGATGAGTTGTTTTCAGTAATTTCACCAAGGTTGCCAAATAAGTGTTTGAAATTAGCGAGAACTTCATTCCAATTAGCCAATTGACAATGATTTTCCATCTAAATCAAACCTTCACTTATTTGTATATTCGCCGCCTGTTTTCCAACCATAAAACAATCCTAAACCGATTGATGTCATTGGAATTAAATTACAAATAATAGATTCAAGTGGTTCCGTTTCCGGCTTTCCGGCTAGATACCAGATTAGTAGGCCTAGGAAAAGGCCCGGAATTACCATCATTGAGCCCATTATGACTGTACGCAATAGACGCATGATGAAGGCAAATCGCCGACCATGATGAATGTATTCTATTTTAGTCGTTCAGCAAGTTCTTCACCAGTGAGGGAATTTAGGATATCATCTAATTCCAACCACCCTTTACGTGCAGCCATTACTCCATAGGCAATATCTCCTAATCCCCGTACTGAATGGGCATCAGGATTGATTATTACTGGTACTTGTTTAGTTTTGGCATATTTACAAAGCCGCCAATCTAAATCTAATCGGTACGGGCTAGCATTAAGTTCAACGGCTTTTAGCCGACCATCTCTATTATGTTCGGCCATATATTCGATAATCGCAAACATATCTACTTCAAAACCATCTCTGCCCTGTAATATACGTCCTGTTGGATGCCCCAGTATTGTTGTTGCAGGATCATCAATACAGGCCATCAACTCTTCAGTATTTGTCTGTTCATCACGATTCTTCCACTTCCCAATGGCATGAACTGATGCCACAGTATAATCTAATTGGGAAAGAACATCATCGGGATGATCCAGTCTGCCGCCTTCAAGAATATCAGATTCGACTCCATGAAATAATCGGAAATCAACATTATCTACAGCCCATTCGGAATTATATTTTCTAATTGTCTCACCTTGAGATAGCAGGTCATCAGCACTGGCTCCATTGGCTATTTTCAAAGTAGGTGAGTGATCTGCCAACCCTAGCCATTTCCATCCGATTTTTCTTGCAGCATCAGCCATTTGTTCTAAACTGGCTTCACCATCTGACAGAGTAGTATGGTTGTGAAGTGCTCCTTTAATATCCCCTTGGACAATTAATTCTGGTAACTTTCCGTTCTCAGCAGCTATTATTTCACCTGTGTCTTCACGAAGTTCCGGAGTTACCCAATCCAATTCTAAATGTCGATAAATATCATTTTCATCCAATGCAGGTAAAGAAAATTGTGCGGCCTGCATCCCCTTTAGAGAGCCAGCCTTTAATTCGGGGATCAATCCAAATTCATTGAGCCTCAAGCCTCTATCGATTGCCCTTTGACGCATTGCAATATTATGCTCCTTGCTGCCTGTGAAGTATGCCAATGTATAGGGGAATACTTCTGGTCTAACCAATCGTACCTGGGCATCAATTGTTCCTCCCGATTCTAATTGTTCGTAATCTTCTCCACCAATTGCATCCAAGACATTTGAGTCGATATGACCGATTGAGAAATTCTCATCAAAGATACTAGTATCTAATATGAGGCTAATTTTTGAATCACCAGCACCTTTGATGTCTGCTATGCCAGGTAGTTGTAGGATACTTTGTGACACACTTTCCTTATCCTCATCTAGGACGGCAACTACTAGGTCTAAATCACCTATAGTGTCTTTTCTTCGACGAGTACTTCCTGCCAATTGGGCCTTTTGAACGCCCGGTATTATGGCTATTTTCTGTTCAAAAGCCTCTCCATACTTAAGACCAATATCCAGTCTTCTTCGAGAGCGAAATCGTGCCAGCAAATCTATTCCATCAAGCATACGTTGTTGTGATTTGGCTCCAAATCCTTTCAATCCAGCAATAGCATCCTCTTCTGCTGCACTTCTCAGTTTGGCAATAGAATCGACTCCTAGTTCTTGATTCATAATTTTAATTCTCTTTGGACCTAGGCCTGGAATGCCTAGCATCTCAATCATTCCTTCCGGAGTATCTCTGTGAAGTGAAGTCCAATCATCTGGCCATCGACCCTGGCTAATGGCCTGTGAAAGTGCTGAACCAAGTCCCTTTCCGATACCTTTGAGTTCAAATAATTCACCTGATGCTACCAATTCTCCAAGATCCTGGGTTAAGCCTCCAAGCATTCTGCTAGCGTTTTGGTATGAGCGTACGCGGAATACATTTGCTCCTTGAAGTTCCAATAATACCGCTACTTGGTGCAATGCTTGAGCGACTTGATTACGTGAAAAAAATGGTGGACCGTTTGGACGAGCCTTCGGAAGTACGAACGCGCCACCAGCCATGAACCAAACAAAGCGAAGTCGTTGACAAACCTTGTCATTGCATATATCAAATTGAACTTCTCTCAGGTTACTTGATAATTGATGTTATAATAATCACTGTATGGGCCGCTGCGGTCTTAATTACAGTTATACAAACATTCTACATTGCTCTGCCTAATGATGAATTTGAAGAAAACTAAACTTATTGATGAATTGATTGAGAGTTATTATTGATGCTTAAGAACATCGACCATCAGCACCTGTCATGGCAGGGATAGATGTTGTGTTTATCGAACATCTGGCTCAGGCATTATGTGGTATTTCTGCTGTTCTATTCACTTTTATCGCTACTTTTTCACGCTCTGAAAAAGCCGAACTAATGGCGCAGAATACGATTGCAACTTTACTGGTTTGTGCAGCAGGTGTACTTTGGTGGCTCTCTCTTTCAGGTGGTACTCTTTTGGGATCTAATTACCTACCTAGACCATTATCAGTTATCTGTATAATCATTGCCATTTCAGCAAGAATGAATCTCCGAGGGACCAATGTTTCATTTGGGGCAAATCCGCATACTATCAAAAAGAAGAATGTAGAAGAGGAATAATCAAACAATTTCTCCACGCGGTTCATGGCCTTCATCTGTTTCACCTTGCTTTGCAGATTCTTTTGCCATCTTTTGATTTATGAAGTCACGCATGTATTCTGGTAACTCTCCATTAACAAATATAACATCATTGACATTATCCAATTTCATTAGTGAATAAAATATCTGCATTGCAGTCATAGGTGTTGAAGAACAGCCATTACAACCTCCATCGAGTGATAGCATAATGTTTCCACCGGATGTGTCGATTACGGTAACAACTCCATCGTGAGCATCTAGTACTTCTTGAACAGGTCCGATCTCTGATAGAATCTGCTCTGCGGTGATGGCCATGCTATGTCGTGAAGGTCATCCCCTTTCAATTATAGCATAGATTAATCAAAATAGATTATTTATAGTTCCGGCGATTATAGATTGCCTAGCAAATGAGGCTTTATCGACTATTTTATTGGCGAACCACTTATGAAGGGTTCTTAGGTCGCCGAGGCAATAGGTGTTCTAAATGATGGAAAATATACCCCTAATAGCAGCAAGTGCAGGTCTTGTAGGTCTACTCATTGCTTTTATTTTATACAAAAGAGTAAACAGTGTGAAAATTGATAACGAATTAGTTGCGGAAATTACGAAGGAAATAGAAGAAGGCGCAATGGCTTTCTTGTACGCAGAATATCGTGTACTAGGTATCTTCGTAGTAGTAGTCGGCGTTCTGTTATTCTTACTAAATGACGTCGAAACTACACTTGCTTTCTTCGCCGGTGCATTAGCTTCAGTAGCAGCAGGATTCTCTGGAATGCGTGCTGCAACATCTGCTAATGGCCGAACTGCAATGGCTGCTAAAGAAGGCGGTCAATCTGCAGCATTAGCAGTATCATACAATGGCGGTGCTGTTATGGGACTGTCAGTAGGAGGTCTTGGACTTCTTGGTATCTCATTAGTTGCTTTCTGGTTGAATGCGGGTGAACCCGATTCAATGATTGGTTCAGCAGCAGGATTCGGAATGGGTGCTTCTTCAATCGCTCTTTTCGCTCGTGTTGGTGGCGGTATTTACACCAAGGCTGCTGACGTTGGTGCTGACCTTGTTGGAAAGGTCGAAGCAGGAATTCCAGAAGACGACCCACGTAACCCTGGAGTTATCGCAGACAATGTTGGTGACAATGTTGGCGACGTTGCTGGAATGGGTGCGGATATCTTCGAATCCTTTGTCGGTTCAATTATCGCAGCAATGATAATTGCTGATAATTCCACTACTATGACTGCAGATTATGTTCTACTTCCAATCCTTCTAGGATTCATTGGTTATACCGCTTCTATCATTGGTGTATTCTCAATGGTTTTCCTAAAGAATGGAAATGATCCAGCATCAGCATTACGCAATACTACCTTTATTGCAGCTATTCTCTTTGCTATCGGTGGTTATGCAGCAATCCAACAAGGATACATTGATGTCAAGTATGGTGTAATGCATTCTGTTGTTCTAGGCAGTATTGTTGGAATCCTTATAGGATTGGTTACTGAATACTATACTGGTATTGAACCTGTATTTGGAATCAAGACCAAAGCGATTGCTCATATTGGTGAAATGTCCAAGACTGGACCTGCAACAAATGCAATTGCTGGATTATCTGTTGGAATGATGTCAACATTCATTCCAATCATTCTAATCTCTATTGGTATTCTAGGAGCAAATGAATTTGGTGGAGATGAATTAGGCTTGTACTGTATTGCTATGGCTGCTATGGGTATGCTAGCAACAGTTGGTGTGACAATGACAGTCGATGCTTATGGACCAGTAGCAGATAATGCTGGTGGAATTGCAGAGATGAGCAAACTTGGAGATGAAGTTCGTGCAATCACTGACGAACTAGATTCAATTGGAAACACAACTGCTGCAGTCGGTAAAGGATTTGCAATAGGTTCAGCAGCATTTACTGCTCTTGCCCTATTTGCAGCCTATACAACTGCTGTTGGGGATATTGCACTTGACCTGACAAATCCAATGGTTGTAATTGGATTATTGATTGGCGGTGGACTACCATTTGTTGTTGCTGCTATGACTATGACCTCAGTTGGCAAAGCTGCTGGTGAGATGGTTGTTGAAATCCGTAGGCAATTCAAAGAGATTCCTGGGCTTCTTGAAGGTAAAGAGGGTGTAAAGCCTGATTCCAAGAAGTGTATAGATATCTCAACACAGGCTGCCCTTCGTGAAATGGTTGGTCCTGGTGTTGTTGCTATACTAGCACCAGTAATTGTAGGATTTGTATTAGGTACTGTCGCACTTGGTGGAATGCTTGCAGGTTCTTTGGTAACTGGAGTTCTTATGGCCTTATTCATGGCCAATGCAGGCGGTGCTTGGGATAATGCCAAGAAAGCTATAGAACAAGGCCACATTGAAGGTGCAGCGAAAGGAGATGCTACACACGATGCAGCAGTAATCGGAGATACTATTGGAGATCCATTCAAGGATACATCCGGTCCTTCTCTCAACATCTTAATCAAACTAATGTCCATTGTTGCAGTAGTTCTAGCCGGTACCGGTAAACTAACTGAAACTGGTCTTCTTTGATTAAGAACAGTATGAACTTTGAAGCGTTAGGCTTTCAAGAGGAGCCCGACACGCATAATCATGCGAGTATACTTTATGGTGTTGCTAATGCTAACAATCAGCCTTGCAGGTTGTGTGTCAAATGATAGTACATCTTCCTTAGGTATTGGTGATACTACTGAAGATGAACTGGCTCTTCCGGAATGGCAAGTTGGAGACCAGTGGCTCTATACTTTCATAACTCCTGAATTTGGTGAAGACAGTGCAAGACTTGTAGTTGCAGAAATAGATGATGGCCTATTCATGTTAGGTATATCATCAGAAAGTGAGGCTCAACGCCACGCAGTAGTCAATCACAATCCCTTTCTGGGTAGAGTGACTATGGACGGTCTTTCAGTGTATGAAAATGGAGACCCTCAACCAGTATTCAACTTCCCATGGAGTGTCGGCTCAACTTGGGACTTCAGGTTATTAGGCCAAGACTGGTCTGCCCAGACTGATAACATATACAATGGTGAAGTTACTGTTTCAGCCATCTCTAGTGATGGCCATACACTCGAATATGTGTTTAGCGGTAGACAAGGATTCCTCAAGAGTTTCATTTGGACTAATAATGAGGGGATTGAAAATCTTCGTATGGAACTAAATCTCAAAGACACAGGTTATTCAGGCGATGTATTCTTCTATCGTGCAGGTGACCTTCATGATAGTCTATATGAAGAAAACGATCAAGAAGTGTATGACACATTCCTCGATGAAGGATATTCTTCTAGAGAAGCATGGGATACTCTAGTTTGGTACTTGGATGTCGAGATTAGTCAAGGTGGTTCGGGCTCATTGTCGCTAAAAGACCACCAAGGAGCATCACCATTAACTCGCGCTTGGGGTTCTGGAGCAACTGAAAAGGGGTCTTTTGGAACTATCCCTTCTAATTCCGGAGAACATTCCATAACAGTTACAGTGCGTGGTCCGGACTCCTTTATCCACCTGAAAGTTGCTGGTGCATTGGTTAGAGAATGGACTCTGTGAGGCAGTGACTATGCCCACCCTGATCATGATGCATGGCATGACTGGCGATGCAGGTATGATGCGCCCTTTCGCTGAGAAGATTTTGCCAGATGGTTGGACTCTTATTGTCCCTGAAGCACGCTTTTCACACCCAACTAGGGGTTTAACATGGTGGCGTTATGAGAGTTATGATATCGATGGGACTCGTCGAATGGACTTGTCTCGAAGAGAACTTATTGATGTAGATTCTAGTTTGTCACAGTTAGAACAGATTATTTCTGAACAGTCTCCAATGGGGCCATTGGTTGTAGGTGGCTTTTCACAGGGTGGTGCAATGGCCCAGGAATTGATGCATTTACCAGTGGCGGATAGGATAGTTGGAATAATTTGCATAGGAACTAGATTGGTAAGGCCGATGGAACTTAGGATGCGGTTAGAAGAATTAGATTCCAAGAGGATGTTTTGGATGCATGGCGAAAAAGATGTTCGTGTTTCCATCGAAGATGGTTGGACAGTTGCACATCTTTTCGAAGCAGCGGGATGGGCGATCGAATTGATTGAGCATAAAAAAGGTCATATGATTCCTCTTGAATATCATGATTCACTCAAAGAATGGTTGGAGTCATTCTAATTGCGTAAGTATTTACTGGTTTCATCAAATCCTCCTATGTATTTGACTTCACCACCTCGAATATCAAATATTACAGGAACAGTTCGATGGCCAGTTGCTTGCACAACTTGCTGGCGTAGTCCCGAATGCTCATCCAAGTTATATTTGGTATGTGTTAGATTCTTACCTGTTAGTAATCTCTCAGCAGCAGTACAATAACCGCAGAAATTACCTGTATACATTAAAAAATCAGTTCCAGCAGACTTTGCATGTTCTAAGATTACCGCTTCTGACATAATATCATCATTTGGTAAAAGCACATCATTATTAGTACTTGGTATCAATCCAAATACCAAGACTTTGAATAGATTCATCATCAGCCATTTTCATTGGGTGACATTATGACAGCACGTATAGTTAAATCAGTAGTTCCAACACATACGGTTCTTGAAGGCGGGGGGTTCAAAGTTAGAAGACCTGTTGCAATGGGTTCTCTTATGAGTCCATTTTTGTTACTTGATGAGATGGGTCCTGTACACTACGGTCCTGGTGAGGCTGTTGGAGCGCCATCTCATCCGCATAGAGGTTTTGAAACAGTTACTTACATTCTTCAAGGCTCTATGCAGCATGCAGATTCGGCAGGTAATAGTGGGGATTTGAATACTGGTGATGTCCAATGGATGACTGCTGGCAAGGGCATTATTCATTCTGAATTACCACACCCGGATTTTCTAGAATCGGGCGGAGTTATGCATGGTTTTCAAATTTGGGTAAATCTTCCAGCCAAAGATAAAATGATGAATCCTAGGTATCAAGACATTTCGAGTGAGCAACTTCCAGTAGTTCGATCTCCAGACGGCAAGGTTTGGGCAAAGGTTGTCGCTGGTGAAGCAATGGGTGCTAAAGCCATTATTGACACAGTGATTCCGATTCAATTTATTCATTATAAAATGGAAAAAGATTCTAGTTTGATACATGAGATATCTGCTAATCTAAATGCCATGATTTACCTTTTTGGGGGAGAAATTAATATTGATGGTAAAATAGTTGGGGATGGGGACTTGATTATACTTGGTAGCGGCGATAATGTGGAAATTAACTCTCAAGAAGGTGCAGAATTTCTAATTCTTGCAGGTCCTGAGATTAACGAGCCTATCGCAAGGTATGGGCCATTTGTGATGAATACACGGGAAGAAATACATCAAGCAATATTTGATTTTCAAAATGGTAATCTAGCATAATATCGAAAAGAGATGTTGTTTTTTTAATTAACCTTTTCAATGGGTAAAGGTCAAATGAGATACTATTGTGGCGAACCTACTGGAAGGTGTATATTGTGAGCATAATAGATGATTTAGTGACCACAATAACCGAACAAATAGAGATTGCTAACGACTTGAATATTTTTTTCAAGTTCGGTATTTGTATCATATTAACGGCGCTTTCTTACCAAGTTGTGAAGTATGGAATAGTTCGACCTTGGGGTCGGATTGTAATGTCGACAGAGACTGCATGGGATGACCAATTACACCGTCCTATCGCTTCAAGAGCCTATTTCTTTCTTTACATTGGTTCAATACAATTATCTCTTTTATGGTTATTTGGCGATGAATCCTTTAACGATGCACTTGATCCATACTTCTCAGCCACCTACATCCTCTTGGCAACTTCTATCGCTAGTGTTTCAGTCAAACATTTAATTCCTATGCTAATGGATAGATTTACTGAAAAATCAAGCATCACAGTGTCCGGAAGCGATCCTCTTATCAGTTTCTCTCTTAGGTTTACTTTATGGTTTGGTGGCCTATATTTGGCGTTAACTGAAATTGGGATTGACCTATTTGGGGTCATGGCTACTTTAGCTGTATTCTCACTAATTATTGGTTTTGCAATTCAGCAAACACTAGGTAATATAGTAAATTCATTCATGCTTGCTATCGATCGCCCATTTGAGGTAGGAGATCGTATTGAAGTGGCCGGTATGTGGGGTTCAGTTGTATCGACAGGAATATTGTCTACCAAGATTTTAGATAGAGAAGAGAGATTGGTGGTAATTCCAAATAATACTCTAGTCGACTCCACAATCATCAATCATGCACGTGGTGGAGGCGATGGTATTGCTCGTCGTATTTCGCTTATCATTGACGTTGGAGTCGATTACCGAGAAAGCGTTGAACATGTGAAAGTAACAATGTTGAAGATTGCTAGAGATTGTGAATTCATTGCAGAATCTCCTGAACCGAGAGTCTTACTTACAGAACTAGGGGACTTTTCCAAGGTATTCAGACTATTTTCTTGGGTTGAGGATTATTCGGATGAATTCATTGCCCGTGATTGGGTTTTAAGAACTGTTGATGAACGGTTTGGTGACGAAGATATTAATATCCCATACCCAACTGCGGTTGAACTTAATGAAAGTGTATACACTCAAGCAGCGATATCTAAGCAGAAAGCTGCAAAGCACACCATGGTTAAAGAAGAGATGAAGCTGCAAAAAGAGCGCAATGCTGCTAAACAAGAACTGGAAAAGTTACAAGAAAAACTCAAAGATGTCAACATGGAACGAAAAATTCGTACTGAACTTGAAGAAGAGATACGCAAACTTGAAACAGTACTAAATATGTTTGATAATGAAGATATCTAATCAATAGTTCCTTAGTGACCCTATCATGAATGGCGTGGTTTATATGTGCCCTATCGGCTACAACAAAAATATGCAGGCCGGCGTAAGCAATGTCAATTCCATTAAAACGGCGTTTTTGATTATTATTATGATAATCATGACCCAAGTCGGGTACTTAGACCTGATAAATAGTCCAAGAACCGGTAATGATTCTTTTGATGAGGAATCATCGGTGATGGAAACGGGAGGCTCGGGCGCAAGCAACTTCACCGCAAGCGTCGAAGGTGCAGATCTCTTCATCGATGAGGCCATGACCAACATCACCTTCCAGTACAATGCCAGTGCGGCGAGCGGCTCAGGCAGCGGCTCAGGCACCACAACCAACGGCAACGGAACAACATGGCAG
>Ga0209709_10000079_pt1 | contig 87839 bp, 77 predicted proteins | sample ArcticOcean_MG_C_2_FD_187435 | JGI IMG/M metagenome (GOLD analysis project Ga0209709, IMG submission 187435) | Marine microbial communities from western Arctic Ocean - ArcticOcean_MG_CB4_136 (SPAdes) (version 2) | ecosystem: Environmental > Aquatic > Marine > Oceanic | place: Arctic Ocean...
CTAAACAAAGTTTAGGTCTTATTGCCAATCCAACAAACGCCCACACGAATTACTTGATTAAATTGTTAAAGAGCGGTCGATTAAGTCACTTGCCGTGAGGCCGTGTGCTCAACCGAGGTGGCGTATTATACCGGAGTAATTCTCGCCGTCAACCAAAATGGTGTAAATAACCACTTTATTTTGACTACTGACTGGCTCATAAAGAGTTTGCCAGCCCATTGTTTTACAAGGCCTTTTAGTGACTTGCTTAACGCTTGTCAAAGGCCCCTACAACAAGGGAGCGCCATTATATCCATCGCAGAGCAAAGCACAAGCGGTTTAGGGAAATAAGGCAGAAAGAATACTCAAAACATAAGATTAAATAGAGCCAAAAACAAAAAAGGCGCTAAAAGCGCCTTTCCCCAGCAGTGGGCCCTAGGCCCACACTTACTTAGTAATCTTAAACAACCAACACACCGGGCCAGATACTGCAAAACACAAAAACGTTAAGGCCAGCATAATAGGAGGCTGCAGTGAATAAACTGCAAACACCAACACCACAGCAAGCAATGCTACAAAAGGCACCTTACCTTTTAGATCTAGGTCTTTAAAGCTATAGTACTTAAAGTTGCTAACCATCAATATACCTAACGCTGCCGTCACTATAGCCACTATGTAGCTAAGGCTTTCACCGTCTAAGCCATAGTCAACGCCGGTCCAGATCATGCCAGCCATAACGCCAGCAGCAGCGGGTATTGGCAAGCCAGTAAAGTAACGACTATCGGACATTTCCAATTGCACGTTAAAACGCGCTAAACGCAATGCACCACCAGCTACATAGACAAAAGCTGCCACCCAGCCAAAATTACCTAAGCTTTGCAATGACCAAGAAAATAACACCAGTGCAGGCGCTACACCAAAAGCCACTACGTCGGCTAAGCTATCGTATTCTGCACCAAACTTACTTGAGGTATTGGTGAGACGAGCGACCCTGCCATCTAATGTATCTAAAACCATAGAGATGAATATAGCGATGGCAGCATTTTCGAAATTGCCACTCATGCCGGAGACAACGGCATAAAACCCAGAAAACAGAGATGCCGTGGTAAAACTATTGGGCAGTAGGTAAACGCCTTTTGCAGGCTTCTTAACTGCTGCCACTTCCTCTTCGTTGTTTGACTGATCGGAAGACTCTTTACTCATGGAAACACTGCTCTTGAAATGAATTAGCGCTAGCTTAACATGCCTGCGCAACAATACTAAAACCTTAGACAGACAAAAGGCCGTAAATACGACCTTTTGTAACTTCATATAAACCTAACATGCACTATATACTCAGTACTTTATCTCCTCGAGCAATGCCCGACACACCCGTTCGCACTGTTTCCAATACATAGGCTTCGCCTATTGCATTGATAAAGGCATCTAACTTACCTTGATCACCAGTCAACTGAACAGTGTAAATACTACTGGTCACATCAACGATCTGACCACGAAAAATATCCACTGTACGTTTCACTTCATCACGATGCTGACCAGTAGCCTTAAGCTTAATTAACATCATTTCACGCTCGATGTGATCGCCTTCTGTAAGGTCCACTAACTTCACCACTTCAATCAACTTGTTGAGTTGCTTAGTGATTTGCTCAATAACACGATCACTACCGGACGTCGTTACCGTAAGGCGAGACAATGTGGGGTCTTCCGTTGGTGCGACGGTCAAGGTTTCGATGTTAAAGTTACGCTGAGAAAACAAACCCACTACGCGAGACAGTGCACCAGCTTCGTTTTCCATTAATACCGCAATAATATGTCTCATTAAGTGCGCTCCGTCTTGCTCAACCACATGTCACGCATGGAACCCTTGGGCACCAGCATTGGATAGACATGTTCTGTTGGGTCAATATGGATATCGAGGAATACCAATTCATCTTTTAGGGCAAACGCCTGCTCCAAAGCAGGCATAAGCTCTGCTTCTGTTTTAACAATAATGGCCTTATGGCCATACGCATCCATTAGTTTGTGAAAATCTGGCAATGACTCAACGTAAGACTGGGAGTGACGACTCTCGTAATTCATGTCCTGCCACTGGCGCACCATACCTAAAGACTGGTTATTCAAACACACAATCTTTACCGGTATTTCATACTGACTACAAGTAGAAAGCTCTTGCAGGTTCATTTGAAAACTGCCATCACCTGTTACACAAACCACTTCGGCGTCTGGGTAATGTAGCTTAACACCCATAGCCGCTGGAAAACCAAACCCCATGGTGCCTAAACTACCAGAATTGATCCATCGGTTTGGCTTGTCATATTTGTAATATTGGGCCGCAAACATTTGATGCTGACCTACGTCAGAACAGATGTACGCATCCCCTTTAGTGACTTTATAAAGCGCTTCAATCACTTGCTGTGGCTTAAGTAAACCATTGTCATTACGCTCGTACCGACCACCATGGCGCTGACGCCACTGGTCAATTTCAACCCACCAATCGCTTAACGCACCCACATCAGGCTGCGTGTCACTTTTAGCCACCAATGCTAACATTTCCAGCAGTACGCTCTTAGCAGGGCCAACAATAGGCACATCTACGGCAATGGTTTTAGAAATCGATGATGGGTCAATATCAATATGAATGATTTTAGCCGTAGGACAGAATTTTTCTGTGGCATTGGTAACACGGTCGTCAAAACGCGCGCCTATATTCAAAATTAAATCTGAATGATGCAAAGCCATGTTGGCTTCATAAGTACCGTGCATGCCTGGCATGCCTATCCACTGACGATCTGTTGATGGATAGGCACCCAAACCCATTAATGTCGTGATCACCGGGTAATTAAGCGCCTGAGCTAACTCAGTTGCCTCACCACAGGCCCTACCCCCTATAGTACCACCACCCACAAAAATCACCGGGCGACGAGCCCCTAACAAGAGTTCAATAGCTTTCTTAATTTGCCCGCTGTGACCACGGGTCGCAGGACTATAAGAACGCATAGAAACTGATTCAGGATAGCTGTATTCAAACTTATCTGTTGGGGTAGTCATGTCCTTAGGAATATCAATAACCACAGGACCAGGACGACCGCTACTTGCTATGTAGAAGGCCTTCTTGATTAGGCCAGGTATTTCAGAAGGGTGCTTAACCGCAAAGTTATGCTTAACCACCGGACGAGAAACACCCATCATATCGGTTTCTTGGAAAGCATCTTCACCAATTAAGGTACTAGGCACCTGTCCACAAATCACCACCATAGGAATGGAATCCATAAAAGCGGTGGCAATACCCGTTATCGCATTAGTAGCACCAGGACCCGATGTCACAAGCACTACACCTGGGTTGCCTGATGCGCGCGCATAGCCATCAGCCATATGGGTTGCAGCTTGTTCGTGTCGAACTAAAATATGTTGAATTTTCTCTTGTTGAGCCAAGGCATCGTATATGTGCAATACAGCACCACCTGGGTAGCCGTATATATACTCTACTTTTTGATCCTGTAGACTGCGGATCACCATTTCTGCGCCGGAAAGCATTTCCACTGTATTATCCTCTCACCGCATTCTAAAAGCAGCGGATGTTATTTGTCTGAGATTTATCTCATGTAACCATTAATGACTCACGGGCAGCGCTTGTAGCCAGACCGCAAAATCGTGCAGGCACGAATGTGCCTAAAGTGGTGACGCTCGGAGATCAAGCATTGTCGGGTTGCAACGTGCGTAGAACTCAGGGCAGACAAGCGAAAGGGTACTGCTTACCGTATCACAAACGCGAGGGATTACCTGCGCGACATGTGCATCAACCTAGGGGAAGAATTTTCACATGCCAAGGCCGGTAATTCAATAGCTTAAGGTAAAAAACAGAGGCTAATTTATCATATATTTTAGAAAACTATCGGGCACTTTTTCAAACCCGATACAAACATTTGATGGTATAGTGGTCTGCAAATAGCATAACGTTAGAGTTTGAGGTAGTCCCATGTCTAATTTAGAGTTACGAAATCGCGACAGAGCCATTGAAGAGCTGCGTATTTTCCTAAAAAAAATCTTCGTTGAGCCGGACATTATTCCACATTCGCTAGCCATCGCTCGTGAATTAATTGATGAAGATAATGCCGACACAATTATTGCCCAAAAAATTTCGGACACCACCAACGTTAAAATTCCAGCCGAACATAGCGATGCAGACAAGTTGTTCTTGCAGGTTTTACGTGAAGTAGTTAGAGACGAAAAGGCCATGTATTAAACAGGGCCTTTTATTTACTCGACTCAATCCAAAAAGACAAAACTAGTGCTTACTGGCCACTCCAAAGGTTAGCTTTGAATCCGCTACATCTGTCAATATAATTTGCCCAGGCAAAAAATTCCCAGCCAACAATTCCTGCGCTAACGGATTTTCCAAATTGCGCTGAATTGCTCGCTTTAACGGTCTTGCTCCATATACTGGATCAAAGCCCTCCTCCACTAATAAGTCTTTCGCCGCATCCGTTAGCTGCAAGCTCAGATCATGCTCTTGTAAACGTTCATGCAACCGCAACAACTGGATATTAGCAATTTCTCGCACATGCTCCCTTCCTAATGGATGGAACACCACCAGTTCATCAATACGGTTAAGTAATTCTGGTCTAAAGTGATTACCCACTATATCCAATACCGCTTCACGCATTTCTTCGTACTGGCTTTCGTCAGTCATGGTTTGAATAACATCAGAACCCATATTTGAGGTCATCACAATCACCGTATTTCGGAAATTTACAGTACGACCTTGGCCGTCCGTAAGTCTGCCGTCTTCTAGCACCTGTAACAAAATATTGAAGACATCAGGGTGGGCTTTTTCCACCTCGTCCAATAACAGCACAGCATAAGGTCGTCGGCGAACAGCTTCTGTTAAATAACCGCCTTCTTCATAACCCACATAACCTGGGGGTGCGCCAATAAGCCGAGCCACAGAGTGTTTTTCCATAAACTCAGACATATCTATACGCACCATGGCTTCTTCTGTATCGAACAAGAAAGTCGCCAAAGATTTACATAATTCAGTTTTACCCACACCCGTTGGACCTAGGAATAAAAAAGACCCATTGGGGCGGTTTGGATCTGCCAAACCAGAACGTGAGCGACGCACTGCATTGGAAACGCTTGCCACAGCTTCGGCTTGACCAATGACCTGACGGTGCAATACCTCTTCCATGTTCAAAAGCTTTTCTCGCTCGCCCGCCAACATCCGACTCACAGGAATACCTGTCCACATGCTCACTACTTCAGCAATCTCTTCTTCGCCCACCTTGCTGCGCAACAGGGTGGTTTCTACATCTTCAGCCTCGTGAGCCGCTTCTAACTGCTTTTCTAGATCTGGAATGGTTCCGTACTGTAATTCAGACATTCGCCCTAAATCACTATTTCGACGGGCCACCTCTAACTCTTGCCGGGCCACCTCTAGATGTTCTTTAAATTTTTGCACACCATGCACAGAGGCCTTTTCTGCATTCCAGATTTCAAGTAAGTCAGCGAATTCTTTTTCTTGCTGGGCTAGCTCGTCCTCTAAGCCTTTTAGACGCGCAGCAGCAGCCTTATCCTTTTCTTTTCTTAACGCTTCACGCTCAATCTTCAACTGGATCATATGACGCTCAAGCTTATCCATTACTTCAGGTTTGGAGTCCATTTCCATACGGATACGGCTTCCTGCTTCATCGATCAAATCAATGGCTTTATCAGGCAACTGACGATCAGTAATATAACGCTGAGACAATCGTGCAGCAGCAATGATGGCAGAATCGGTAATATCTACACCATGGTGTAATTCATAACGTTCCTTTAAACCACGTAATATGGCAATGGTGGCCTGCTCTGTAGGTTCGCCTACAAATACTTTTTGGAAACGGCGTTCTAAAGCGGCATCTTTTTCAATGTACTTACGGTATTCGTCTAAGGTAGTGGCCCCTAAGCAATGTAACTCACCGCGAGCTAGGGCCGGCTTGAGCATATTGCCGGCATCCATAGCACCTTCACCTTTACCCGCACCTACCATAGTATGAATTTCGTCAATAAATAAAATGACATTGCCTTCTTGTTTGCTCAACTCACTAAGCACGCTCTTAAGGCGCTCTTCGAACTCTCCACGATATTTTGCACCGGCGATAAGTGCACCCATATCCAGAGACAGGACTTGTTTACCGAGTAAACCTTCTGGCACTTCGCCATTAACGATACGTTGAGCCAATCCCTCAACGATAGCCGTTTTACCCACACCTGGCTCGCCAATCATAACGGGGTTGTTTTTGGTTCGACGTTGTAACACTTGAATAGCGCGACGAATTTCATCATCACGGCCAATCACAGGGTCTAGCTTGCCTGCTTCTGCAAGTTCAGTAAGATTAATGGTGAATTTATCTAACGCCTGACGCTCTTCTTCCGCACCTTGGCTGTTCACTTTGTCGCCACCACGTAATTTATCTATGGCTTGGGTTAATTTAACAGTTTTTACCCCAGCTTTTACCAACAAGCCTCCTACACCATTTTTATCTTGCACTAGAGCCACAATCAGCTGCTCACTGGAAACAAATTGATCACCTAATTTTCCAGCGGCCTTTTCAGCTACGTTGAACAGACGCGACAAACCACTACCAAAATGTACATCACCACTGTCATTGGCTACTTTGGCCATATTATTTAGACGCTGACTTAGTTGAGTTTGTAACATGGGCATATCTGCCCCCGCTTGAACCAATAAAGACTGTGCTGAACCACCCTGCTGCTGTAGCAAAGCACTGAGCATATGCTCAGGCTCAATAAATTGATGGTCTAAGGAAAGAGCCAATGATTGGGCTTCACCCATGGCTTCTTGCAAGCGGTTGGTGAGTTTTTCAAAACGCATAATAAAACCTCAATAATACCTGTCAGCGCTTTTCAGAGAGGTCTGAATAAGGTGACACAGTGATTAACTTCTGGTTTATTTATGGGGTCTTGGGTATGCGATTTCAAGTAACGCCTACCTCAACATTAGAAAAGCCTAAACCATCCAAATCAAACTAGCCATGCGCCCACTTGTGGGGTCACGCCGATGGGAATAGAAGCGATCTGGGGCTGATAGAGTACAATATTTACCACCAAAGACATTAGTGACACCCAGCCCAGCTAACTCTTTGTAGGCTAAAGCGTATAGGTTGCCTAACCACTTGTTAGGTTTTGCCTTTATGGGAATAAATTCTTTGCAACTACGCGAGGGGTCAACACCAAAGGCCTGAAGCACGTCCGGGCCTACTTCAAAGGCATCTGGGCCGATGGCAGGGCCAATCCACACCACAATTTGAGCAGGGTCAGAGAACTGCGCTACAGCTTTACTTAGAATGCCGTTGGCTAGCCCCTGCCAACCGGCATGAATAGCGGCCACTTGAGTGCCCGTGGTATTACACAAAAGCACTGGCAGGCAATCGGCGGACATCACCACACAGGGCCAGTTTTTGGTTTGAGTAAAGCTACCATCGCAGTCATACAAACCGGCTTTCGCGGGCAAGCTCAATAACTCTGTAGAGTGGGTTTGATTAAGCCAAAAGGGCTGGCGTTCAAGGCCAAGGTCTTGCTGCAATTGAAGACGATGTTGCTCCACACGTTCCGGATAGTCCTGCACGTGTTGAGCTAGATTGAATCCTGCAAGGCCAGTAGGCAAGTCACCGGGATTTAAGCCTGCTAAGCCACGGCAAGTAGATATTGCGCAAACATTAGCGGGTGCGGGCCATTCCGGTGTTAAGTAACACAATGACTGCCCCGTATGCTGCATTACAACCGCGAGTGAGGGTTAAGCTTGGTATCAAGGGCAAGATGCTTAAGCAAGTCGATCATATCCCCAGGCAAATCTACTTCCCACTCCATGTCTTCATGGGTAATAGGGTGCATTAGCTCCAAACGCTTAGCATGAAGAGCTTGGCGCTTAAAACCACGCAAGCTATCCAGAAACTCTTCTTCGCAGCCTTTAGGTAACCGCTGACGGCCGCCGTAAAGAGGGTCACCCTGTATTGGGTAATTAATATGGGTCATGTGTACACGAATTTGATGAGTACGGCCCGATTCTAATTTTAAACGAATGTGAGTATGGGCGCGGAAGCGACGTAGCACTCGAAAGTGCGTTATAGCTTCTTTACCTACGGCCGAAATAGCCATTTTAAGACGATTACGGCTATGACGCCCCATAGGTTCGTCTACTGTGCCGCCACCTGTAAGCACACCTTGAACCACAGCTTCATACTCGCGACCCATGCTGCGGTCCTGCAGTTGGGAAACCAATGCAGTTTGTGCAGGAATGGTTTTAGCAACCACCATCAACCCGGTGGTGTCTTTGTCTAAACGATGCACAATACCTGCACGAGGCACACCATTGAGCTGGGGGCAGTGGTGTAATAATGCATTTAATAAAGTACCACCATGATGGCCTGCTGCTGGGTGCACCACTAATCCTGCAGCTTTATTAAGTATCAAAATATGCTCATCTTCATAAACAATATCGATATCAATGGGCTCAGGTTGCCACCGTTGTTGAATTTCGATTTTACATTCTAGGGTGATTTTTTCACCACCGTAGAGCTTTTCTCTAGGCCGTAATTGTTCACCATTAACGAGTATATCACCTTCTTCGATCCACTTTTTTAAGCGTGAGCGCGAGTAATCAGGGAACGCCACAGCGGCAATTTGGTCAACACGCATGCCTGCCCATTCTGGGTCGACTTGCGCTTGGAGAGAAATAGTTTCGTGCATGTTAAGACTTTCGTTGGCGCTAGTTGAACTAGCATATTAAACTAGGGTCTATTGTACAGTATTTACGGGCAATTACGCTGCCCTATAGACAATGATATACTTGACGATCTCTGTAACAGGCAACTTAAACTCTATGCGACACAAGACTCCAAACCACCTTCTTCATATTTCTGCTATTTTACTCATAGGTGTAATGCTTGGCGCATGCTCTTCTAACAACAGCAAAGAACCTGTGATTGAGGACGTAAAACCAGAAGTGGAATTATATTCCAGCGCCATGTCAAAGCTGGAAGTCGGTAACTACCGTCCAGCTATAGAAGATTTAGAAGCCATGGAAGCTCGCTACCCTTATGGCCGCTATTCTGAGCAAGCCCAACTTGAACTGGTTTATGCTTATTACCGAAGCCGCCAGGCCGATGAGGCAAAAACGGCAGCTGCTCGTTTTATACGTTTACATCCAGATCATGAACATGTGGATTACGCATACTATTTAAAAGGCCTAACAGCCTTTGAAGAAAACAAAGCTGCCTTAGAGCAATACATAGGTACAGACAAAGCGAAAAAAGATCCAGGTGCGGCACGAGATTCCTTTGCTGATTTCTCAACCTTACTTAACCGCTTCCCTGATAGCGAATACGCCGCAGATTCTCGTGTACGGATGGTTTATCTACGTAATTTATTGGCTAAGCATGAGATCCATGTAGCAAACTACTACCTTTCTCGTAACGCTTGGTTGGCTGCAGCAAATCGGGGCAAATATGTGGTAGAAAATTACCAGCTTACCCCTGCTGTAGAAGTCGCACTACAGATTATGGTACAGGCTTATACGGAGTTAGGATTATTAGATAATGCAAGCAATGCTCAGCAAGTATTAGAGGCTAACTTTGGTGAGAATATCACTGCTGATGAATCCGAAATAGCCTACACAGTTTGGCTGAATATGGAGGAACAGCAAACACCCGAACCGCCGAATTGGTTTAGCCGTTTAACATTCGGTCTATTTGACTAACAATCCACTAAATATCCCAGTTACAGTATAGTGTCACTGGGCCTTGGCGTTTATGCTCTGTTTGACGATAACGCTGCTCTAACTTCTGCTTAACATCGCTAGAGACTGCCTTTCCTTCTAAATAATCATCTATTTGATCATAAGTGATGCCTAAGGATTCTTCATCTGCTTGCTGGGGGTTATCTTCTTCTAAATCTGCCGTTGGAGTTTTGTGCACCAAGCAATCGGGAGCACCAACATATGCAGCCAAACTGCGTACTTGGCGTTTGTTTAACCCAAATAAGGGCGCAATATCACAGGCACCATCACCATGTTTAGTAAAAAACCCAGTGATGGCTTCGGCGCCATGGTCAGTACCAATCACCAACCCATTGAGCAAACTAGCCACATAATATTGAGCAGTCATTCTAGCCCGCGCCTTATTGTTACCCCGGGAGAAATCCAGTTTATGGGCACTTGGGTTAACCACTTTAATTAAAGACTCAGCAGCTAAATCTAAACCCTTAACCATAGCCTTAATATTAATCTCCAAGCGAAGGCTTGGTTGGATAAACTCAAGTGCTAACTGCGCATCGCCTTCATCAGCCTGCACACCGTAGGGCAAACGCACAGCAATAAATTGATATTGAGTGGTGTGATGTTGTTGATTTAATTGATCACACGCCATTTGCGCCAACTTACCTGCTGTGGTCGAATCTACTCCACCAGACAAACCTAACACCAGCGACTTAGCATCAGCAGTAATTAAACTGTGCTTAAGAAACTCAACGCGCTTGGCCACTTCTGCATCGATATCAATGAAAGGTAACGTGTGCAGTGCTGCAATTATTTTATGTTGTTGCGAAGCGCTCATGGGTTTGATCCGAAGTGCTAATGGAAAAACCTATTTTAACCCATATCATCATCAAAGTGCTTACTTGCAGACTTGGTTTTCACCCCCTTTACCAAGACTTTTCATTTCGCCAGTATCAGATAGAGTGAGACGCCAACATAATTCGTCATGGCTTTGTGGCCCATTAGCGTTCACCGTCGCTGACAGTAAAAAACCCGCATCTGACAGGTGTACTTGGTAATCATAACGAAGGGGTTCCGAGGCCGGGCTTGCAAGCCCAATGTCTTTAAAATAGTGCCCATGCTGTATACGCCACATCTCTTGCTGCAAACCTATTCGCTGCAACTGCAACCAAGCTTGTTGCCGGCCTGCAGCTAATTGATGTTGTCGCCATGTGGGCACAGCCATGGCCAACATTACACTGACTAGCGCCAATACTAGCAACAGCTCCATGAGGCTAAAACCTTGTTGGTTATTGTCCACCGACATACTTCCTCTTATTCAGCAACGGTGGCCATTGGTTAATCTTTTCTTGCATAGCTTGATGCTCTTGCCTAACACTTCGCAAACTCAACTGCGATTGCGACATCAACGTAACCACACCTAAAGCGATCATCAATACCATCATCATCACCGCCAATAATAACCAACCCTTCTGCCTATTCCTTGCAGTAAGCCTTGAGGCAGACTGTTTACGTACAAACATTAGCCAAACGCCAGATAAAATTTACAGGGTGTAGAACAACATCATCGTCTTGATGCCATAACCACAGGTTGCTTTTTCCAGCCCTCAACTGCCGGCTGGAAGGTATTCTTAACTGCAAACTAACCTTCACTTGATGTAATGCTGTAAGCGCACTGGCTTGATAGCTTCGGCGCCACTGATCGATACGGCAGTCTCTATCACTATCTACTCCAAAATAGAAATCCATTGATTCCACTTGTGCTAAAAATCCACTGTTGCGACCACCAGACCTCCGCCTTGTGAGGCTATGCCCACCACTATTATAAGCATAGTCATATTGCACACAGCGCCCCTGATACAGGCGCATTAGCTTTATAGTTTGAGCAGTACCTGACGTTACTCCAGCGCCACACGAACCGCGCCAATCTGTTAGCACTTGGGCTACCGCCAACTGGCCCAGAGATTGAGATTGAACCACCACTTGGGCCAACAATTTATGTTGATTGAACTGCAGTAAACTGGCGGTTATAGCGATCATCATCAGGGCCGCAAGACCGGTACTTAACACTATTTCTAATAGCGTAAAACCTTGCTGCTTACGTTCAGCTGTTAAAGAGCAATGTCTAGGTATATGCATGCAACTCCCTGTTGGCACTGATCTTCAGCAACAGCCAGGTTTTGGGACCACAGTAATCGAACCGACAGAGTGTCTCCACGTATGCAGCCCTTATCGCATAAAACACTAAGCTCGCTATTGGGCAGCTTTTGTTGCACTTCTGATCGCCAGTATGCAGCCCACGCCTGAGTCATGGCCACTGGATTACAGTAGCGCCCATTAAGACAGCTTGCGTCTCCTTGTAATGATGTACTTATGAGGGATTGATAGTGGTTTGGGTAGGCCCACATTTGCTTCGCTACTTGGTCTAATAGGTGATTAGCATAGTGAAGTTGCTGGCTATACATGAGCACCTTTTGGCTGTGACTTTGGGCTGTAAAAAGTACCAGAAACATAACACTAGACAAACCTAAGCTTAACAATACCTCTATTAAGGCCAAACCGTTTTGATGTGTCTTGTAATGAAATGTTAGATTGGCTAAATACATGGTGCTTTTTGCTCACGCAAACGTCCACTTGAAGAAAGCACCAATGCGTAGCCTAGGTCTTGGTTATTGGTGGAATGAGGGCCACACAAAATCATAGTACCCGATTGAGCCGTATTGCCAGCGCTATTAAAGCTAATTTGTCCACCGTGGTTAAAGCGAAAAGTGAGGCCCTGTTTGACCTGCCATTGAGATAATGAAGTTTCTGTGTGTTGCCAATAACCATCGTTGTTTGTATCTAGGTAGATCACAAATCCCACAGAAGAACCACAGACCTCAGACCAGCATAAGCTCACCTTGGCACTTTTTTGTAAACTGGATAGTCGCGCAAAACGAATCTGTTGAGCCAGTCTTTGTCTTTCGTCATACAAAGACTGAAGTTGCCATGTTGCATAAAGTTGAGGTGCAGCCAAGGAGGCTATAATAGCCATTAGGGCTAAAACAATGAGCAGTTCAAGCAAACTCCAACCGGAACCTGCACGCAACAACTTTAGACAGAGGTGGGGTAAGAGCATGACAACATCCTTATTGGCTGCTGTCTAAGTGTAGCTCAGTTTTGTAAATTATCCTGCGGGGACTCAAGGTAATGATGGATACCTGTCGTCACTAATGGCGCATTATTGGCTGACGGCTAAAATTTCCACTTCGAATTTAAGCTCTACACCTGCCAAAGGATGGTTAAAATCCATAACCACATCATCCCCATTAATGGTTTTTACTACCCCTGGAAGCTCGGTGTTAGCTGCATCAGAGAAGCTAACCACCAAACCTTGCTCTAGCACCATGTCAGGGCCAAACTGGTGACGTTTGAGGGTTTGTAAGTTGGCTGGATTATGCTGACCAAAGCCGTTTTCTGGGGCCACAGTAAAGGTTTGATGATCACCTACCACCAAACCAATGAGGCAGGACTCAAACCCAGCCAACAAATTACCATCACCTATGGTGAGCTCTACAGCACCTTTATCAAAGGTGCTGTCTATGGTTTCGCCACTAGCATGATGTAAGGCAAAGTTTAGCGTTAAATGAGAAGATGCGTTAATGCTTTGAGTCACGCTTTGCTGCCTTTTCTGATTGCCAAAAGTCGATAAATAAACCCACCACACCGATAAAAATCAAACTGTCGGCCAAATTAAATGCGGGAAAGTAATAAGGGGGGTAATACACCAACAGGTAATCCACCACGTAGCCATTTACCACACGATCAACCAAATTGCCTAAGGCTCCTGCTAGTACTAAACTTAAGCTTAGCCCCAACAAGGTTTCGGTTTTTGGCGTACGCCTTAACCACATTATTAGCCAACCGCTAATACCCAAGGCGATGATCGACAAAAACCACCGTTGCCAACCAGGTTGGGAAGCCAAGAAGCTAAATGCTGCACCCTTGTTGTGTACCAACATTAGGTCGAAGAAAGGCATGACATTAAGCCTTTCTGCATAGTTAAACTGCTGTGTGATCATCCACTTAATACAGAGGTCCAAAGCCCACAGCACCATTACCAACCATATAAACCGACTCAAAGCCGACGTTTTCAGCGGGTTAGGCAAACTGACGAACCTCTCCAGAACCACTAACGTTATCAACACAACGGCCACATAGTTCTGGCTCTTCTGCGATAACACCTACATCTTCACGGTGATGCCAACAGCGCTCACACTTAGTATGTTCAGACGCGTCAATATCCAAACGCAAGCCTACAAATTCTGTCTCAGCACCGCCGTTTTCACCAGCCACCAACGATGCCTTTGATGTCAGCAATACAAAACGTAACTCATCACCCAACTGGTGTAATTGAGCATGTAATTCTGGCGCCGCAAATAAAGTAATTTCAGCACTTAAGGAACCACCAATCACGCCTTGATTACGCTGAGTTTCTAAACTCTTATTAACAGCCTGCTTTACGTCCATGATTTGTGCCCAATAACCAGCGGTCATGCTGGTGACCTTGGCCTGAGGAATGGCGTACCAAACGTCCAACTGCACAGATTCAGCTCGCTTCCCGGGAATATGTTCCCATAATTCATCGGCCGTATAACTTAATATAGGCGCAATCCAGCGGGTCATAGTTTCGATAAGATGATACATTGCAGTCTGTGCCGAGCGACGAGCAAGGCTGTCTGCTGCGCACGTGTATTGGCGGTCTTTAATAATGTCTAAATAGAAACCGCCCAAGTCTTGTGAGCAAAAGTGGGTAATTTTTTGATACACAGCATGAAAGTTATAACTATGGTAGGCCGCTTCAATTTCTGTTTGTAGTTCCGCGGCGCGTCCAAGAACCCACTGATCCAAAGCCAGCATATCATCTACTGCAACCAAGTTATCGGCGGGTGTAAAGCCGTTGAGATTAGACAATAAGAAGCGTGCTGTATTACGGATACGACGGTAGGCATCAGCAGTACGATTAAGGATTTCATCGGACACAGCCATTTCTGCACTGAAGTCCGTAGACGCCACCCATAGGCGAATAATATCTGCACCTAACGTGTTGCATACTTTTTGTGGTGACATGACGTTACCAATGGACTTAGACATTTTTCGACCTTGTCCATCTACGGTAAATCCATGGGTCAATACCCCTTTATAAGGCGCTACACCATGCATAGCGATGGAGGTTTTCAAAGACGATTGGAACCAACCACGATGTTGGTCCGAACCTTCTAAATAAAGATCTGCTGGAAATCTTAATTCTGGACGTTGCTCTAATACCGAATAATGCGTAGTACCAGAATCAAACCATACGTCCATGGTATCTGTAACTTTTTGATAATCTGCCGCCTCTTCACCCAAGAGGTCTGCAGCGTCTAGTTCAAACCATGCATCGATGCCATTTTCAGCCACTTTTTTCGCCACTTCTTCAAACAACTCAGCGGTGCGTGGGTGCAACTCTTGGGTTTGTCGATTAACAAACAAAGTGATGGGTACGCCCCAGGTACGCTGACGAGATACACACCAGTCTGGGCTAGATGACAACATACCAGAAATACGGACTGCACCCCATTCAGGGTGCCAAGCTACATTTTTTACCGCCTCAAGCGCCTTTTCTAATAAGCCGTTTTCCGACATAGAAATAAACCACTGGGGGGTAGCGCGATAAATGAGTGGAGTTTTGGTACGCCAGCAATGGGCATAGCTGTGAGTAATTTTAGCTTGGTGCACTAAGGTGCCATGAGCCTCTAGGGCTGCAATAACTTGGTCATCTACCTTATAAACATGGGCACCAGAAAATTCGCCAGCAGCGTCTACGAAAACACCATTATCATCAACCAAATTAAGGGTGCCAATGCCGTAGGTGCGGCCTACGTTGAAGTCGTCCACACCATGGTCTGGTGAGGTATGCACGCTACCTGTACCCGCTTCTATAGTGACATGGTCACCCAGAATCAAAGGCACTTGGCGCTCATCGTAGAAGGGGTGTTGTAGGGCTAGGTTTTCTAGTACTTGGCCCCTGGCTTCACCTAACACCTTGAAGTCATCAATACCGTAACGTGCCATGGCACTAGCAACAAGATCCTTAGCAAACACTTGGCATTCACCATTCACTTGCACTAGAACATAATCCAATTCTGCATGCATACTCACCGCTTGACTAGACGGTAAGGTCCAAGGAGTAGTAGTCCAGATTACTACGGAGGTTGGCAAGTCAGTCACTACACCAAAGGCGTGGTTCCATGCCTGTTGATCTAAAACGCCATAACGCACATCGATTGAAAGGGACACCTTGTCTTGGTATTCAACTTCTGCCTCAGCCAGCGCTGAAGCGCCAACAACACTCCAGTAAACTGGCTTGTAACCTTTCACTAAGTGGCCGTTTTCAACAATTTTTCCTAGGGAGCGGATGATGTTAGCTTCCGTCTCAAAGCGCATGGTTTTATAGGGGTTTCCCCAGTCACCAATAATTCCTAAACGAACAAAATCTGCCATTTGGCCGGCCACCTGTTTTTCTGCATAGGCACGGCACTTCTCACGGAATACGGCGTGGGTAACTTTATTGCCCGCTTTGCCGATTTTTTGCTCTACCTTGTGTTCAATAGGTAGTCCGTGACAATCCCAGCCTGGCACATAAGGAGCATCAAAACCACTTAAAGTCTTCGACTTAACGATGATGTCTTTTAAGATCTTATTGACTGCGTGACCAATGTGAATATCACCGTTGGCATAAGGAGGGCCATCATGCAAAATAAACTGCTCGCGGCCTTTACCTACCGCACGCAATTTACTATACAGATCCATTTGCTGCCACTTCTTGAGTATTTTAGGCTCACGTTGGGCTAAGTTACCACGCATTGGGAAGTCTGTTTGAGGTAAGTTCAAGGTGGATTTATGGTCGCTCATGCTTTTGTTCGCTTCTTAAATAATAATCAATTAAGTCTATTGGGATGCAACGGCAAAAAAATCTTTGGCAGTCTGCATGTCTAGTTCTATCTGTGCTTGCAACTGCGCAAGTCCATCAAATTTTTGCTCACTACGGATATACTGGCAAATTTCTACACTAATGGTTTTACCATATAAATCGCCATTAAAATTAAACAAATGCACTTCTAACTGAGGCTGGACACCTGCAACTGTAGGACGATATCCGATATTAGCTATACTAGTAATAGGTTGATCCAACAACCCATGCACCAAAGTAGCGTACACACCTTGCAGTGCTGGTCGAGGTTTTTGCAAACGGATATTAGCCGTTGGCACACCTAACTTACGGCCCAGTCGCTGCCCATAAGCCACTTTACCAGTAACGATAAAAGCGCGGCCTATAAACCGTCTGACAGCCTCTAAGTCATGAACTTCCAATGCATTACGAATTCGGGTACTGGATACACGTTCACCATCTAGCTCACAGGTTTCCGTACTCTCCACGTCAAAACCATGGTTCAAACCTTCAGTTTGTAATAACGCATAGTTTCCAGTGCGCCCTTGGCCAAAACGGAAATCATCCCCCACAACAAAATGACTCACGGCTAACCCGCTCACCAATAATTGTTGGATAAAATCATGGGCACTAAGGCCTAGTAACTTAGCATCAAAACGCAGGCACAGAACTCGGTCGATGCCATGTTGTTCCAGTAACCACAATTTTTCCCGTAACCGTGTTATTCGACGTGGGGCCTGATCCTTGGCAAAGTACTCTAAGGGCTGTGGCTCAAACAAAATAACCACCGCAGGCAAGCCCTGCATAATAGCCTTTAGTTTTACTTGGCGGAGCACACGTTGGTGGCCCAGATGAACCCCATCGAAATTTCCAATGGTCGCCACACAGCCGCGGTGTTCCGGCTTGAGGTTATAAAGACCACGAATAAATTCCATAAACACTCGTCAAATTTGAGGCCATTGACCTCAGCAAAAAGTAAGCGTTGCATTATATACCAGACCGGACTCATTTTGCGACTTAGAAACCGCTTATTAGAGGGCGATATTTGGGCCTATTTTGGGCCCTGTAAATGCCGCCACCGAAGACCCATTAACACTAGCCCAATGCCATAAGCCAAAATACCCAGAACCACGATTATCGCTAACTGCTCTACCCGCTGCCATAAGCCCCACACAAGCCACCTTTGAACAGGTTGAAAAGTGAGGTAAATAACGCCACATAGTGCCCCACTAGCTAGCAATATGCGTAATGAAAATATTCCCCAACCGACACAGGGCTGCCAAATTTTTTGACGATATAACCCAAAACCCAAAAGCACCGCATTTAGTAACGCAGACAAGGAGGTGGCCATAGCTAAACCCACGTGGGCAAACTGCCAAACCAACAACAAATTCAATAACATGTTGCTCGCCATAGCCCAAATACCAATACGCACAGGTGTTTTCATATCTTGTCGTGCAAAGTAACCTGGAGCCAACACTTTAATCAACATAAAAAATAGCAAACCAAGGGCATAAGCACGTAAACTGGCAGCACTAAACAGCACGTCTTGATCACCCATAGCGCCGTAGTGAAATAGCGTCGCTACCAGCGGCTCAGCCAACAGTCCCAAAGCAATTGCTGCGGGCACACCAACCAACAACACCATACGTAAGGCCCAATCTAGCGTATCACTAAATGCTTGAGGTGATTTTGATGCATGCCTTTGGGATAACCCAGGCAGAATAACCGTAGCGATAGCGATGCCAAACACACCTAACGGCAACTCCATCAGCCTATCCGAATAATATAACCAGGACACACTGCCACTTTGCAACAAAGACGCCAGTACTGTGTCTAATAACAAATTAATTTGCGCTACTGACACACCAAACATAGCAGGCAGCATCAATTTCATCACTTGTTTTACGCGTGTATCACTAAATCCAAGGCGTGGGCGCACCAACAAGCCCAACTGAGCCACAAAAGGCAACTGCAAGGCTAATTGCAAAATACCAGCAGCCAACACACCCCAAGCCAATGCCATCACTGGTATGGTCATTTGTGGCGCGAGCCAAAGGGCCGCCGTTATTAAACTCACATTGAGCAATACAGGAGTGAGCGCTGGAATGACAAACCGTTTAGCATGGTTTAATAAACTACCTAAAAAACCAGTCATGGATATCAGCAATAAGTAAGGAAAGGTAATACGCAACATATCTGCAGTTAAGCCTAATTTACCACCATCGCCTGCAAACCCTGGCGCAAATACCAAAGCCAACACCGGCGCAGCAACCAAAGCGATCACAGTGATCACACTCAATACCATCAGCAAGCTTCCGGCCACCTTACTGACCATGGCTTTAAGGAGTTGTTTGTTATCCTGCTGACTCATTTCTGCCAGCACGGGCACAAAGGCCTGATTAAACGCACCTTCGGCAAACAGTCTGCGTAAGAAGTTGGGGATTTTAAAAGCTACAAAAAACGCATCGGCATGGGAACCTGCACCAAATAAGGTGGCGATAACCACATCCCGCACCAAACCCAAGATCCTAGATAACATCGTCATACTGGCTACGATAAGACTGGAACCCAGCAAACCTTTTGCACCCTTAGATGGGTTCGGTGAAGACAGGTTAGATGACGAATAAGAACTCATAGATCCCTATAAATTATTAATTACAGGACAAAAAGTGCATTATTTTTGTCTGCTTACGGATGATTTATCCCATGTTAACGCAAAAACCTTAAAATGAACTGATATTTATAACAAAAAGGCCCAATCTAAGTTGACAAGAGGCGCCCAAACGGGAATAATTTCGCACCTCATAAACACCCTGCTATAAATCTTGTGTTTAACACTTTATTTTAAGCTTTTAATTATATTTATATAGGAGCCAGATCGTGGCCAATTCCGCTGGATCAAAGAAACGCGCTCGCCAGGCAGAAAAACGTCGCAGTCATAACGCAAGCCTGCGCTCCATGGCACGCACATACTTAAAGAAAGTTATCGCTGCTATTGAAACTGGTGACAAAGAAGCTGCCCAAGCCGCGTACGCAACTGCCGTATCTATCATGGACAAGAGTGTCTCTAAAGGCATTTATACCATGAATAAAGCTGCTCGCCATAAGAGTCGTCTAAGTTCAAAAATCAAAGCTTTATAATTTATTATAAGGTTTATAAAAAACCGGCTAAGGCTGGTTTTTTTGTGCCCAAATTAGGCGTACAAAGATCACTTTAGGTAACCTGAGCTTACTTAGCCACCGGCATTTTATCACTCAAACTATTGCCTCAACTCAATTGATTCTTTGCCGCCCAATAGTTCTTCTATACCTTCAGCACCGTTACAGAGTCACTGGCCTAGAGAAGAACTAGGTTGTCGCGATGAATTAGTTCAGGCTCTGCAACATAGCCAAGGGTTGCCTCAATTGCATTACTGGCCAAGCCCATGATTTTGAGGGCTTCAGGAGAGGAGTAATTAACCAGACCACGGGCAATTGTTTGGCCATGAGAATCAAGGATTAGCACCATATCGCCACGAGTAAAATCACCTTTAACTAAGCTTACACCCACAGATAACAAACTCTTACCTTGCTGAGTAAGCACTCTTGCTGCACCGGCATCCAAACGCAACTCACCCTTGGCCTTAAGGTGGCCAGCAAGCCACTGCTTACGAGCTAACAGAGGTTCTTGATCGGGAACAAATAAAGTCCCTAGGCTTTCGCCTTGGCGCAGGCGTTGCAAAACATCAGTAGTGCGCCCGTTAGCAACAATGGTGTTGGCGCCTGAGCGAGCAGCAAGTTTAGCGGCCTGTATTTTTGTAAGCATTCCACCACTGCCTAAACTACCTGCAGATCCACTAGCCATATGGATAAGAGCAGGGTCACCAGCGTGTACTTGCGTCAATAGTTTAGCATCGGCATGCTGCCGAGGATCTTTGTCGCACAAGCCATCTTGATCAGTAAGAATGACCAATAAATCCGCTTCTACTAAATTAGCTACCAAGGCACCCAAAGTATCGTTATCACCGAAACGAATTTCATCCGTGACAACCGTATCATTTTCATTAACCACTGGGATGACGTTATGACTCACCAAGGCACGCAAAGTGCCTCGCGCATTAAGATAACGCTCACGGTGAGTTAAATCATCATGGGTAAGGAGAATTTGTGCGGTGCGCATGCCATGGCGCGAAAAACTTTCTTCATAACATTGCACCAAACCCATTTGCCCAACAGCTGCTGCAGCCTGAAGGTTATGGATTTCTTTTGGACGCTGGGTCCAACCCAAGCGCACCATACCTTCGGCAATAGAACCTGAAGATACCAATACAACTTCTACACCCTGTTGACGTAACTGCGCTAACTGATCAACCCAGCCTGCAATGGCCCGCTTATCCAGGCCTTTACCGTCATCGGTCAGTAACGCACTGCCAATCTTAACCACCCATCGTTGGCCACTCACAGCGACCACATGGCTAGTCATAGGTGTACTCGACTTCAACATCATAGTCGTCGTCATCATAGTCCTCATCGTCAAGATCAGCATTGCCTTGCGCAGCTAGGCGCTGCTGATGACGAGCTAGCTTAAACTGCTGGACCCGTTCACGAGCTTCTTGCTCCAAACGCAACTTCAATTCTTCTTCTTGAGCAGCGTATTCTGGGTCTGCAAGGGTGCGCTCATTACGTTCTTCAATGTAGTCCATGATGTCGCCAGCAAGTTTTAGTGTTCCTTGCTTATTAATGGCAGCAATTTCAAATACTGGGCCTTTCCAGTCCAGCGCATCAACAACAGACTGGCAACGCTCTTGGCGCTCATCGTCTGGCACTAAATCGAGCTTATTAAGTACCAACCAACGCTCACGATCTGCTAACGCCGGGCTAAATTTCTCTAGTTCACGGACAATTATTTTGGCCGATTCTGCTGGAGTAATGTCATCCCAAGGCGCCATGTCTACCAAATGTAATAGCAAACTGGTGCGAGATAAGTGCTTAAGAAATTGAATACCAAGGCCTGCGCCTTCTGCGGCACCTTCGATAAGGCCTGGAATATCAGCTACCACAAAACTACGATGGCGCTGCATGCTCACCACACCAAGGTTAGGTGTAAGGGTGGTAAAAGGATAGTTTGCCACTTTGGGTTTGGCAGCAGACACTGCACGAATAAAGGTGGATTTACCAGCGTTAGGCAACCCCAACAAACCCACGTCAGCTAACACCTTCAGCTCAAAGCGTAGATTACGCTTTTCACCAGGAGAACCGTTAGAGGTTTGGCGAGGAGCGCGGTTTACACTTGACTTAAAACGGGTATTTCCTAAACCGTGGAAACCACCTTGAGCAACTTTCACAACCTGACCCACTTCAGCTAAGTCGGCTAGCACTTCATCCGTATCGCGGTCAACGATAGTGGTCCCAACAGGAACCGTTAGGGTCATGTCTTCGCCAGAACCTCCAGTACAATCACTACCCTTACCAGATTCACCAGACTGAGCCTGGTAGCGTGGCTGAAACCGGTAGTCAACCAAGGTATTGAGAGTCTCATCAGCTTCTACGAAGATACTGCCACCATCACCACCATCACCACCATCCGGGCCACCACGAGGAATGTACTTCTCACGCCGAAAGCTCAAGCAACCATTGCCGCCTTTACCTGCTTCCACAATGACGTTACTTTCGTCAACAAATTTCATACATTCTCCGTACAGCCCAAGCTGCAAGATAAAGGCTCCGCGCCTTGATCAGTAATATTTAAATTGCCACACATCTGACGTCCTGCGTTGTGGCATACCGCTCGTCCTGAGCACAAAAAAGCCCCGCTAGGCGGGGCTCTTTTTAAAGACCCCTAAGGCCTCTTCAGGTTCTTAGCCTTAAGCCGGTACGATAGTAACGAACTTACGGTTTTTAGGACCTTTAACTACAAACTTAACGGTGCCAGTTACTGTAGCAAACAAGGTGTGGTCTTTACCACAGCCTACATTTGTACCAGCGTGGAAGTGAGTTCCACGTTGACGAACTAGAATGTTACCCGCTGCAACAGCTTGACCGCCAAAGCGCTTCACGCCTAAGCGTTTCGACTCTGAATCGCGACCGTTACGAGTACTACCACCTGCTTTCTTATGAGCCATGGGTTATCTCCTTACGATTAGGCACTAATGCCAGTAATCTTAACTTCGGTGAACCACTGACGATGACCCATCTGCTTCATGTGGTGCTTACGACGCTTGAACTTCATGATGCGCACTTTCTTGCCGCGACCGTGAGATACGATCTCTGCAGAAACATTAGCACCTTTAACAACAGGGGCGCCGATCTTCACATCTTCACCGTTGACTACCAAAAGCACACGGTCAAAATCAACGTTAGCGCCGACTTCAATGTTCAGTTTTTCTAGCTTAAGGGTTTCACCCTCTTCTACACGGTGCTGCTTGCCACCGCTTACAATTACTGCGTACATACACTTCTCCAATATGTGCTGATCCGGCTACTAAAAAAAGGCCTGCTGCTAATAGCATTTTAAGGCCCACAAGTGGTTCTTAAAAGTGCCATATGACAGGGAGCAAGTTGGACCAGTCACAGGGGGCGTAATATTACGCTAACTCACACCCATTCACAAGCACATAAGGGCAGTATATTAAGGGTTTTTAGTGGCAGCTTGCAGATACTTAAAGCCATGTAAAAAGCCGTTAGAATACTGCACCTGCACTTGGCGCTTTCCTTGACACTTGAGCTCTAGCTCACTAGCATGGCGCACTTAACTTTCTAACATTCGATTCCGCATAACCTATGCAGGCTACCGACCTATACTCTTCAGTAAGAGACGACTTCACAGCCGTTGATGCTGCCATTATTGAGCACCTTAGCTCACAAGTTCCGCTAGTGGAAAAAATTGGCCAATACATCATAGAAAGCGGTGGTAAACGCCTACGGCCACTATTAGTACTACTGGCCGCACGGGCCTGTGGTTACCAACAAGACCAACATATCACCCTTGCTGCAGTCGTTGAGTTCATCCACACTGCCACATTACTGCACGATGACGTGGTGGATACTTCTGATCTGCGGCGTGGCAAACCTACCGCTAATAATAAGTGGGGCAACTCCTCTAGCGTGCTCGTGGGGGATTTTTTATATTCTCGCGCCTTTCAAATGTTGGTCTCCATTGGCCAAGTTGATGTCATGGATACCTTATCGAACGCTACTAACGTCATCGCAGAAGGTGAAGTACTACAACTACTTAACGCCAAAAACCCAGACGTAAGCGAAGCCGACTATCTACACGTAATTCTTGGCAAAACAGCCATGCTATTCGAAGCAGCAAGCCATACAGGTGCTCAACTAGCTAAAGCCAACACCGAACAAGCAGACGCCTTGCGACGCTTTGGCCGACATCTTGGTATCGCATTTCAGCTAATAGATGACCTAATGGATTACGCTGGCGACCAAGCCACCATGGGCAAAAATGTAGGTGATGACTTAGCCGAAGGCAAACCCACCTTGCCACTTATTCATGCTATGGCCCATGCCACAGACGATGAACGCAAACTCATTCGCAAAGCTATTAGACAAGGCAGCTGCGAACACATTAGCGAAATTCAATCTATTCTCAGCCGCTGTGGTTCCTTGAACTATACCCACGCTAGAGCCTGCCAAGAAACCCAAGACGCCTTAACTTGCCTTGAATCACTTAATGATTCGCCCTATAAAACATCCTTAGCTGATTTATGCACCCTAGCCTTAACCCGACAAAACTAATAATGCTATAATGCTGTTCTAGTTAGTTATTATCCCTAGTTACCAAACAGTACTACCTACAAAGTTACCATACGGAAATATAATCATGAGCAGACCCTCTTCCTTTAACCGTGACGAATTATTGTCCTGCGGCAATGGCGAAATGTTCGGCTTAGGCAATGCACGCCTACCCGTTGGCAACATGCTTATGATGGATCGTATTACTCACATTTCTGAAACTGGGGGCAGTAACGATAAAGGTCAAATTATTGCAGAGTTGGATATTCATCCAGGCCTATGGTTCTTTGATTGCCACTTCCCAACTGATCCAGTAATGCCAGGCTGCCTAGGTTTAGACGCTATGTGGCAGATCGTTGGGTTTTACCTTGGTTGGAAAGGCAACGAAGGCCGCGGCCGTGCTTTAGGTTGTGGCGAAGTTAAGTTTTTTGGCCAAGTGTTACCCACTGCTAAAAAAGTAACCTACAAAATTGATATCACTCGCTGCATTGAGCGCAAATTAGTGATGGGTATTGCCAACGCCAGTATGGAAGTGGATGGTAGAGAAATCTACACCGCCAAAGATTTACGTGTTGGATTGTTTACCAGTACAGACGATTTTTAAGCTATTAATGACGCCTAAGGCACATTATCTAACTGCACATTAACGAGGTCTATTATGCGACGTGTTGTCGTTACCGGATTAGGAATTGTATCTTGCATTGGACACAATCAAGAGGAAGTTTTAGCATCCCTGCAAGCAGGTAAATCAGGTATTAGCTTTCAACCTGAATACCAAGAAATGGGATTCAAAAGCCACATAGCAGGCAGTGTCGATATTGACTTTGCGAGCTTAATTGACCGCAAATTAATGCGTTTTATGGGTGATGCCGCTGCGTACGCCTATTTATCCATGCAACAGGCTATTGCCGACTCTGGCTTAACAGAAGATCAGGTGTCTAACCCGCGTACTGGATTGATTGCTGGCTCTGGCGGCGCCTCTAACGGCAATGTTGTAGAAGCCGCCGATGGCATGCGTGAAAAAGGCCTACGCCGTGTAGGTCCTTACCGGGTTACCCGCACCATGGCCAGCACCGTATCTGCCTGTTTAGCGACACCTTTTAAAATCAAGGGTTGTAACTACTCCATTACTTCTGCCTGTTCCACCAGCGCCCACTGCATTGGCAACGCCATGGAACAGATCCAGCTCAACAAACAAGATGTCGTTTTTGCTGGTGGCGGTGAAGAACTGCACTGGAGCCAAAGTGTGTTGTTTGATGCCATGGGTGCATTGTCTAGCAAGTACAACGAAACACCGACAAAAGCTTCCCGCGCTTACGATGCTCACCGTGATGGATTTGTTATCTCAGGCGGCGGCGGTATGCTAGTACTAGAAGAACTAGAACATGCCAAGGCTCGCGGCGCAAAAATCTATGCAGAACTAGTTGGCTACGGTGCCACTTCAGATGGCTATGATATGGTTTCACCTTCTGGTGAAGGCGCGATGCGCTGTATGCAACAAGCCTTGAGCACTATGGACAAACCAATTGATTACATCAATGCCCATGGCACCAGCACACCAGCTGGTGACATACAGGAACTCAAGGCAGTGAAATCTGTATTTGGTGACAGCTGCCCGCCAATTACTTCTACTAAATCACTCACAGGCCACTCTTTGGGCGCTGCAGGTGTGCAAGAAGCGATATACAGCCTGTTAATGCAGGCCAATAACTTTATTGCAGCTTCTGCCAACATAGACGAATTAGATGAAGGTGCCAACGGCATGCCTGTTATTACCAAGAAGCAGAACAATGTGGCATTAACCACTGTAATGTCTAACAGCTTTGGTTTTGGTGGTACTAACGCCAGTTTGGTGTTTACTAAGTACGTTTAAAATAATGGGTTTTAGTTTGCAGTTTGCAGACAACTACAAGCTGCAAACACTGAATCTATTAACTAAGAAATCTCTGCTAAATTCTCTGTCATCCAACCAACCATCTGTTCGTGCATCTCTTTTGTAGGTGCATCAGGGCTAATTGGCTGGCCAATTCTCACTTCAACTTTACCAGCCTGCTTCAGCCATTTGCGCGGTGTAGACAAGCGCCCACTATTTTGCACGATAGGCAGTATTGGCACGCCAGCTTGGTGAGCCAACATGGCAGCCCCTTTGGTGCAGGAGCCTAATCGTCCCGGAGGACAGCGCGTGCCTTCAGGGAAAATAACCACAGAAATACCTGCATTCAAACGCTCACAACCCTGCTGGGAAAGCTGTTTCAGTGCATTGGTTTTGCGTTTACGATCTATGGCAATGGGGTTAAGCATAGCTAAAGCCCAGCCAAAAAATGGAATGTATAACAGTTCACGCTTCAGTACCGTACTTACCGGCAAACCCATGGTCAAAAGATAAAATGTTTCCCAATCACTCTGGTGGTTGCACGCCACAACCAAGGGCTGATCTTTAGGTATATTGTCTAAGCCTTTTATGTCAAAACTCACACCACACGTTATATTCATCCACTGCAGTACGCAGCGATTGCAATAACCAACAAACTTAAATCTAAGACGCCGCTTTACAAGAGGGGAAGTAACCACCAACAGTGTTGAAGCAACAATGGAAATAACGCCTAAACCGATATAAAAGAGTACCGCTCTAATAAATAAAATACGTTTAGCCTCCCGTTACTGGTGGGAAAAATGCCACTTCTGAAGATCTTGACACCACCGTCTCTGCCTTAGCCATGATTTGATCTACTGCAACTAGTAAGGTTTCATTGTTAAGATCGTGAGCCCAATGGGGGTGGGTTTGTATCATACCCTCCAGCAACTGTGACACTGTCACATTAAACTCTATAGAGACCTCAGTACCAGCAACGCCAAGCTGTTCTTTAAGCTGTCCAAAAAAAAGCACCTTAATCATGCATTACCTACCACTGAGGCATCCGCCACCCAATGGCCACTTTTACCACCTTGTTTTTCCATCACTCGTAATCCAGTAATTGTCATACCACGGTCAACGGCTTTACACATATCATAGAGCGTTAGAGCTGCAGTAGAAGCTGCACACAAGGCTTCCATTTCTACACCTGTGCGGCCATTAAGCTTGCACATGGTATCAATGCGAACACGATTCAGTTCCAGTTCTGGCGTCAACTCTACACTGACCTTAGATAACATAAGAGGATGACACAGGGGAATTAAGTCACTGCACTTTTTTGCTGCTTGAATACCCGCTATACGCGCCACGGCCAACACATCGCCTTTTTTATGTTTCCCATGGGTAATTAATGCCAAGGTTGTTGGCAACATTTCCACAAAGGCTTCGGCCCGAGCCACACGGGTGGTGATGTCTTTTTCAGATACATCTACCATGTGAGCATGACCTTGGCTGTCTAAATGAGTCAATTGTGACATAAAGTGGGGTTATCCTTAGCCTGCTACTGCGGCATTAAATTGTTGTTGGCGCAACACTGGATTGACATACATAGCTAGTGCATATTCTTTTTGCTTGACCGTAAGATCTGCAAAGCGCTGTTGCAAGGCATCTATAGATGGATGGGGTTTTCCCATAGTCATTGCATGAGCTGCCATGTTAGTGCCATGCAATTGGTAGTTCTTAGCAATACTTGAATCTATGGCGATGGAAATTTCTTCTGGCGTATTAAACTGACCTTCCAAGGGTTCACCGAAGACAACATGAACTTTACCTTTATAACCCACAATGCCCTTAACAATGCTTTTCATATCTTCAAATTTAGCTTTAACGTATTCACCACTGCTCGCCAAAGCTTCCAATTCACAAGCTTTAGCTTTGTCGCAAGGGTCAAATTCATAGGCAATAGACACGGGTACTATGTGCAAACTGTTAATATAGTCTGCGTAACTTTGGCCTGATTTCTTCTTACTCATATAGAGCATTTTCATCACTGCGGCATCAGTCGCGTCAATCCCATCTTTGGCACGGCCTTCTCGCTGAGCGATCCAAATATTGTGTCCCGCATGTACAGAATGATCGATATAAGTCGACAAATCCATATAGGCTTTCACTTTTTCACGCACTCCAATTGCGGAGCGCTTAACCACAAAACTTTTATTTAAGCGCATAATGTCGCTTACATAAGGTTTTTGCAAAAGATTATCACCAATAGCTACACGAGCTGTTTCCAAACCTTGTTGATCTAAACCATAACTCACCAAGGCCGGGTCCATAGTGATATCTCGGTGGTTAGAGATAAACAAATAACCTCTACCTGGTTGTAGTTTATCCAGTCCACTATAGGTTAATTTCGACACGGTACGCCTAAGCATTTTCCCCATATATTTGGCTATCATCTTTTGCCATGAAGCCACATCTGTAACGTGCCTAAATTCTCGCTTGAGCGCCCATTGGATGAGAGGATTTAAAGCAGGGCCCAAAAGTGCTTTTAAACGAGGAAATTTAAAGCGCCCCAATACATCCAGCAGCTCTTTGTTATTCACAAGTGCATCTATTACCGGCCTAACTTCTTCGTCGTTATAGGGTCTAATATCATGAAACGGATCAATGTTGTTGGTCATGTTTATGTAATTCTTATTATCCGCCAGTGGCGTTCATAAATCGGAGGATTTGCGGCTTCTCGTGCAAATCAAAATAGTGTTTTTCAGGTTTCAGTGCCATAGATGCAATAATGGCTTGTTTTAAAGGTGCTACTTGCCCAGGCTGGCCACGCAGTATTGGCATAAGATCGACGCTGTGTTCATTGCCTAAACATAACAACAAACGCCCCTCTACAGTCACCCTTACACGGTTACAGTCACCACAAAAGTTATGGCTATGGGGAGAGATAAAACCAATCCGAGTGTCATGATTTGGCATACTGTAGTAGCGTGATGGTCCTGCAGTTTTTTGAGGGTGATGAATTAATGGGTAACGTTGTTCTATGATTTCACGCACATCGTCACTGGAACAATAAGTAATGGCGCGATCATGACTTTCGATTATACCTAGAGGCATTTCCTCGATAAATGCAATATCAATACCTTTATCTCGAGCAAACTCAACCAAGTCGAGCACTTCATCATCGTTACTACCGCGCATCACCACCGCATTAATTTTTATCCGCTCAAAACCTTCTTCAATAGCCGCATTAATACCCTGCAAAACCTGTGGCAATTTTCCAGTGCGCGTCATTACTTTAAACTTGGCTTCATCTAAAGAGTCTAGACTTACATTTAAGCGTTTTACGCCCGCATCTTTAAGGGCTTTGGCATAACGCACTAATTGAGAACCATTGGTGGTGATCAGCAGTTCATCTAGTCCCTCAATGCGGCCTATTTTATGTAAATTATCGACCAAACCTCTACGAACTAGCGGCTCTCCTCCCGTTAAACGGATTCGGTTCACCCCCAACTCCACAAACGCACGGGCAACAAGCTCAATTTCTTCGATACTCATAATGCTTTCGCGAGGCAAAAAAGTCATTTCTTCTGCCATACAATAAACACACCGAAAGTCACAGCGGTCGGTAACGGAAATACGCACGTAATCGACTTGGCGTCCAAAATCGTCTATTAGCTGATGTTGCATAGGTTCACTCTTGGCCACACTGAATGGCCGCTTCAAAATTTAATTACGAGACATTATACCCGCCCTTGCCCATCTCTTCTAACTTAGCCACAAATCTTTTTCGATTACTCCGGATTTTAGTCGTGGTTGGGGGCTGTTAGGAAGGATTATTAATTTATTCTGCAGCCCTAAACACCTGATCGATTACCTTAACAAGCCCAGAGCGCCAGGGTCTCTGACGGATACCAAAAGTGGACAGGATTTTACTACAGTCCAGCACGCTGTAGGCGGGCCGAGGCGCGTTTGCCGGCCACTCAAGACTAGTCACAGCATTAATGGTTTGAGCTTGGGTAACACCATGTTTTTTTGCTGCAGCAAGTATGGCTTCAGCAAAACCTTTCCAAGTAGTTACTTCAGCGCCACTGTAATGATAGGCACCCCAAACATTAATATCACATTCTAACTGTTCAATTATTGCAATAAGTACGCGAGCCACATCGTTGGCATAAGTAGGGCATCCCTGTTGGTCCGAAACAGCTTTTACATAATGATGCTCTTGCAATTGCCGCAGGGTTCTTAATACAAAATTATTACCTTGGGCGCTGAATATCCAACCCACACGAACAATAATGTGTTTGGGACAGTGTTGCTTGATCGCTTGCTCTGCAGCAAGCTTGGCCTCGCCGAAACAATTCACTGGGGCCGTATAAGCGTCTTCTTTGTAAGGCACTCGCTGCTCACCATCAAACACGTAATCAGTCGATAGGTGCAATAATGGCAGATCTAAGCCATGACAGGCCTGAGCTAACACTATGGCTACATCATGATTGGCAACGTGGCTTTTGTGCGGATTGTCTTGAGCCACATCCACCACAGAATCACTTACCGTATTCACCACATAATCCGGCTCGTAACTTGAAATAGCCGCTTGAATAGGTTCCAGTTGCAAGCTAGTGAGTGTACTGTCGTCAAACCAAACCACAGACATTCCTGCGCCCAATGCCCTTGCGCAAAGGGCAGAACCGACTTGGCTAGATGGGCCAGTGACCAGAAGTTTTATATTCCTCATGGTTTATTGGTTGTCCACATAAGCTTGCAGCTGTTGATGTAGTTCGTACTTGCGTCCCACACTACAAAAACTCGCATCAATAGCATTGTATGTAAAGTTAGCTAATTCTTTATGACTTAAGGTGTGAGCGGAGGCTACAGCATTGAAATTGTCGTTCATATAACCACCAAAATAAGCTGGATCATCAGCATTAATACCCACACTAACGCCTTGGCGCAGCAAATCAACGATATTGTGCTGATCCATAGAGTCAAAAACTTTTAGCTTGGTATTCGATAACGGACAGATGGTTAAATGCACCTTTTGCTCAACTAGCCTAGCTACCAATTGAGGGTCGTCAACACAACGCACACCATGATCAATACGGCTCACTTGGAGGATATCTAAAGCATCTATGATATTGCTTGATGGCCCTTCTTCTCCAGCATGGGCAACCGTAAGGTAACCTTGTTCACGGGCAGCAGCAAATACTCTGGCAAACTTTTCTGGCGGGTGGCCCACTTCTGAGGAGTCTAGACCTACAGCAACAATTTTTTCTTTCCACAACTGGGCTTGTTGAAGAGTATCAAAGGCACTTAGTTCATCTAAGTGCCGTAAAAAACACAGAATAAGCTGACTGCTAATACCCAATTCCGCCTCAGCCTTGGCCAACGCTTTAGTGAGGCCTTTCATAACTGTGTCAAAACCGATACCTCTAGCGGTATGGGTTTGTGGATCAAAAAACAACTCTGCATGAAGCACATTATCGGCTTTGCAACGTAGCATATAGGCCCAGGTTAAATCATAAAAATCCCGTTCAGTAATGAGGACCTGTGCTCCCTGATAATAGATATCCAAAAACGACTGCAAGTTAGAAAAATCATACGCTGCACGAACTTCATCCGGGTTAGCAAAGGGAATGTCTATATTATTCCGCTGCGCTAGCTCAAACATTAGTTCAGGTTCTAAGCTGCCTTCAATGTGCAAGTGCAGTTCCACTTTTGGCAAGCCAGCAATAAATTGATACAAAATAGGATTCCAATTAGACTGATATAATATAAGCGCAATTCTATCATTAATTACTCACTTCAAGCAGCTTCAGTAACTATATGCTTGCTTTTCAGCTGCCCATAGATTGCTTAAACTGGCGGCAGTAAATAAGCTCCCAAAATCACAATAATAGGCACGAGAAGCAACCCATGAGCTCGACTAAATCACCGCCAAGCAGCTACCCCAAGAACGGTGGCTGGAAGAGAATGTATACCGCTGCTGTATGTGTATCAGTTCTGTTCTTTATTTATGTTTGGGGTGAATTTATTTATCGTGGTTTTGGTTAATCGTTTATAGCTGTGTAAAAAAACTGTTTATATGCCGGCTTTTTTGTTGCTTGTAGCAGATAACACTAGAACCTAAAGTGTTCTTCATCTAAACCTTGCAAAGTGTCCGCACCTGCTAGCATGGTTGTCGCATGAGCTTGAATACGAGGCAATAAACGCACAAAGAAGAAGCGTGCGGTAAATAGTTTGGCGTTGTAGAAATCTGCTTCAGAAGTGTCTCCAACCAAAGCATCTTGCGCTACCTTTGCTGCTCTGGCAAAAAAGTATGCTTGAGTGACATAACCTGAGTACATTAAGTAATCTACCGAGGCTGCGCCTACTTCATTACGATCTTTTACGGCTGCCATACCAACTTTCACAGTGAGTTCGCCCCATTCTTTGTTAGCTGCGATAAGTGGTTTGATAAATTCAGCCATAGCTTCATTTTCAGCTTCTGCCTTACAGAACTGATGAATTTTCTTGGTAAAGGCTTTGAGGCTTTCACCTTGGGTCATCAGCACTTTGCGTCCTAGTAGGTCTAGGGCTTGAATGCCCGTGGTGCCTTCGTAGATGGTAGAAATTCGTGCATCACGAACAATTTGTTCCATGCCGTGCTCGCGGATATAACCATGGCCACCAAAACACTGCATCCCTAAGTTGGCAGACTCTAAACCGGTTTCGGTCATAAAAGCCTTGGCGATAGGAGTTAGCAATGACAGTAGTATCTCGGCTTCTTTCGCCCCATCACTGTTGGCATTGCGCTTAATTGTGTCATTTAACTGTGACAGGTAATAAACCAACATACGTCCGCCTTCCGCAAAAGATTTGGCTGTTAACAGCATTCTACGTACATCTGGATGCACAATGATTGGGTCTGCAGGCTTTTCTGGCGCTATTGGTCCAGTAAGGGAACGCATTTGTAAGCGCTCTTTGGTGTATTCTAAAGCGCCTTGAAACGCACCTTCAGCTGAACATAACCCTTGTGCCGCGGTACCTATTCGGGCGGTATTCATAAAGGTGAACATGCAATTTAAACCTTTGTTAGCTGGGCCAATAAGGTAGCCTGTAGCGCCATCAAAGTTCATCACACAGGTGGCATTCCCATGGATGCCCATTTTATGTTCTAAAGAGCCACACTTAACTTGGTTGCGGTCACCAAGGCTGCCATCTTTATTAACGTCGAATTTAGGTACGATAAACAATGAAATACCCTTGGTGCCTTGAGGTGCATCTGGTAGACGGGCGAGTACAATATGCACAATGTTATCCACCATGTCGTGTTCACCAGCAGATATAAAGATTTTGGTGCCGGTAATGGCGTAGCTGCCATCTGCTTGAGATTCTGCTTTCGTGCGTAACAAGCCTAAGTCTGTTCCACAATGTGATTCAGTCAAACACATAGTACCGGTCCAGCGGCCTTCAACCAATGGCAATAAATATTGCCGCTTCTGCTCTTCGGTACCATGGGCCTCTATGGTGTTCATAGCGCCGTGGCTTAGCCCAGGATACATGCTCCAAGACCAGTTAGCCGTGCCACTTAGTTCATTAATCATAGTGCCTAAAGATTCTGGCAAGCCTTGGCCACCTAAATCTGTGCTGTGGGAAATTGAAGGCCAACCACCCTCTACAAATTGAGCATAAGCTTCTTTAAATCCGGAAGGCGTAGTTACCTCACCATCATTCCAGCTGCACCCTTGTTCATCACCAGCGGCATTGATTGGCGCGAGTACATTTTCAGAAAACTTAGCAGCCTCTTCAAGAATTGCATCAATCATTTCTGCATCAATGTCTTCTCCACCGGGCAAGGTTTGATAGTGATCAGCCATAGCTAAAACTTCGTGCATTACGAATTGAATGTCACGACGCGGGGCTCGGTAATTAGGCATGATGACTCCATTGTTTTATAGCTTGATAGTATTTTTCAAACAACTGTTTGAAAAATACTCTGTTTAATAGCCTCACGTCAATTCCGAGACTTTATAGTCATTAAAATTAGGCAAATAAAAAAGACTGCCAGCATGCTATCTGGTCAGCGTATTAAGGTGTTATTTAAGCAGAGTTTCAAGGTCTAAATAAGCTTGACAAGCTTCAACCCGTTGAGAGGCTACATTAATCTCAGAAAAATTAGGCACCAAACCTAACATAGGAGCCTGAATGCGATGCTGCAAGGTGGTAACATTAGCGTCCAGTTCGTCCATCTGAGGATCGATACAGTTGGCTACCCAACCAGCAAGTTCTAATCCGTCTCTAGTAATTGCCTCTACTGTTAGTAACGTATGGTTAATACAGCCCAAACGCATGCCTACAACTAAGACCACTGGTATAGAGAGGGCTATAGCAAGATCCGCCAAGGTTTCACGTTCATTCACTGGCACCCGCCACCCACCAGCGCCTTCCACAAGAGTGAGATTTGCGCCTTGCATTAACACGCCACTGGTGAAGCCTGCCAGACGACCTACCTGCATACGCTGGCCCTGTTGTTGAGCAGCAATATGGGGCGCGATAGGTGCCATGAAAGCCACAGGATTCACCTGCTCGTAATACAAAGGTAAGGTGCACTGAGCCAACAATTGCTCAGCGTCATCATTTCTTAAACCATCTTTGGTATCGATACACCCAGCTGCCACTGGTTTAACAGCTGCCGTAGTCAGACCCTGACCGCGGGCTTTTGCTAACAAAGCACAAGCCACCATAGTTTTTCCAGCATCAGTGTCTGTACCCGCTATAAAGTAACGCTTTTTCATCTGCCTCATGTACCCAGCTTGGTTTTAGCCTTTATATAGTAAACTTCGTAAGTGACAGGCAACTGGCCCTCATCATCACGCAAGGATTCGTAGGCTTGCACCATCTTACGCAAACGCCCGACACCCATAAGCCCTTGAGCCGCCTTGGGGTTGTGATTGCTGGCGCCGAGTTGTTTTAAATCCTTTGTGAGCTGCTGTACGGAAAGATATTTAAGTTCAATCATCTCACACTCAATGTCCACTTCTGCAAAGTGGTTTTCGAGCGTATCGCGAAGAGTATCTAACGCCACAAAGTCATTAACGTGTTGATAGTCATCTACTTGGGCCCACGCCCATTTAAGTTGATGTAAGGTTTGGGGGCCAAGGGTAGCACAATGAAAAAAACCATCTTGAGTAAGACAGTTAGCCACGCCAGAAAACACTGCATTAAGATCTTTACACCACTGGATGGCTAAGGAAGAGATCACGAAATTATAGGCCTTAGCACTATCTAACAGAGCATGTGGTAATTGTTGTGCATCACCTAACTGCCAGTTTAGCTTGCTGCTATGGTGTCGGGATTGGGCATAGGCAAGCATGCCTTCAGCAATATCTAACCCAGTCACTTTAGTGACTGCTGCAATATCTGCTAACTGGGCACTAACGTAGCCCGTGCCGCTACCAATATCTAACACTGTGCCAAAGTGAAGGCCGGCGCCTTTGTTTAATAGCTGATCGGCTGCAAGTCGTTGTAAGCCTGCAACCTGATCATAGGTTTTTGCTGCTTGGTTAAAGGCTTGAGCCACTTGCTGCACATCGGGTAAAAACTTCGAGTTAGGCATCACTTGACCACCCCAACATGAAAAAAACGGGCCATCGTGCTGTCGATACCGTCCTCTCCAAGAAAGTAGCCATGGCCACCTGCTACATAATTAACCTGCACATTGTTGGGTAATTCTAATTGATTAACCCATGCACATGGGACCAATTCGTCATCCTCAGCCAGTTGAAGACAACAAGGTTGAGAAATTTGGCAAAAATGTGCCCGCTCGTCCAGTTCTTGCAATAACGTAAGGCCAAAGGCTTTTTTAGCTTGCACAGGCATTAGTCGGATCATTTGGGCCGCCAGCACCTTGGGGTTGGATGAACCCTGTGCCTGTAGGCTGGCAAATCGAAGCAAGGTTTTATTTGCCAGTGTCTGATAGCCTTTTTTAAACTGCATCAACAGATCCCTTGACATTGCTGCTGGCCAATCATCACAAATGATAAATTTAGGATTAACAGCCATTAACATTATGCGCTGTACACGACTATCATTATGGGCCATTCGAATGGCTATTTGCGCGCCTAAGGACCAACCCATTAAGTTATACTGGCTGGGTAAAAGTCGTTTGGTAGCGGCTATCCACTCATCAAGTTGTTCTATACTGTTACGTTCATCTGCCACATAGGTGTCTTGCCCATGTCCGGGCAAATCTAATAGAATTAAATCATAGTTAGACCTCAGCCGTTGCAGCATCTCTTTAGGCCAACAGGTGTTGTCATAACCCCAGCCATGAAGCAATACCAGGGTTGGTTTGTGTGTGTTCAATTTAACGTCTAAAGGATAAATAATTGCATGCGCCATTTAGTCATCCACCGAAGCTAACAAGCCTTGCTGTTGCACCTGAGCTAATGCCTGTAATAGCTGCTGCAGATGACTTTCCGTATGAGCAGCAGACAAGGTAATTCTTAATCGAGCAGTATTTTTAGGGACCGTTGGGGGGCGAATAGCTGTGACCAACAAGCCCATTTCTTTAAGTGCGTGACTCAACTGCAGCGCCACAGCAGATGAACCCACCATAAGTGGCTGAATTGCAGTATCACTCGGCATCAATGGTAACGCTAAGTCTTTTGCCTGCTTTTTAAATACATCAATCAAGTGATCAAGGTGTTGTTGCCGCCAAGCCTCATCCATTAACAACTTTACAGCGGCAAGACTTGCTGCAGCTATGGCGGGAGGCACGGCAGTGGTGTAAATATAATTGCGGGAGAATTGAATTAGACTTTCGATCAATTCGTCACTACCTGCTACAAAAGCGCCATAGCTACCTAGAGCCTTACCTAGGGTTGCCATATAAATCGGGCACTCAAAAGTGGTTAAGCCTTGTGCTAGTGCGCTACCACCACCGTTAGGACCAAGCACACCAAAACCATGGGCATCGTCGATCATCAACCATGCTTGTTGTTCATTACAAAGCTTGCTGAGGGATTTTAGCGGTGCACTATCACCATCCATACTAAATACGGCATCCGTGGCAACCAAATGCCGCCGAGCTTGAGTCTTGCTTAATTGACGCTGTAAGTCGAGCGTATCCTTGTGGCGATAACGCTGGAACTTGGCTGCGCTCAACAGCCCACCATCCAGTAGTGAAGCATGATTCAGGCGATCTTGATAGACCGCGTCTTGGCGGTCTAATAGGCTATTCATCACCCCAATATTGGCCATATACCCACTTGAGAACAATAACGCTCTTGGGCGCTGGGTAACTTTGGCTAAGGTTTCTTCTAGCTCATGATGAAGGTCTGTATGCCCCACCACCAGATGTGAGGCTCCACTACCTAACCCATAGTCTGCACATGCTTTCTGTGCCGCACTAATCAGTTGAGGGTGATTTGCTAAGCCTAAATAATCATTACTACAAAAAGCCAACAACACTTGACCATTTACCTTGAGCTCTGGGGTTTGTGGCCCTGTATGTGAATTTCGGCTGCGGTAAAGGTGATCGAGACGGCACTGATTGAGTTCAGCGCCTAGTGTGTGTTCTAAACTGTGCATTAGAGACTAGCATCAACAAACATTTGCTCCGACTTTGCGTTCTCAATAGCCTGCTCAATTGCACCTCGATGGGCTTCGTCGGAAACATCTTGGCGCTTTTCTGGGCGAATACCTAACTTCACAAATAGCGCTCTATCTTTTTCTGCAGCTGGGTTTTCGGTAGTGAGCAAGCGCTCTCCATAGAAAATTGAATTGGCTCCGGCAAAGAAACACATGGCTTGCATTTGCTCGTTCATTTGTTCCCGGCCAGCAGACAATCGCACGTGGGATTGGGGCATTAATATACGGGCTACTGCTATGGTGCGGATAAAATCAAAGGGCTCAAGGTCTTCGACTTGATCGAGGGGAGTGCCCTCAACTTTGACCAGCATATTGATAGGCACACTTTCTGGGTGCTGGGGCATGTTGACTAATTGCTGTAACAGACCCACACGGTCACGCAGGTTTTCTCCCATACCCACGATGCCACCGGCACAGACTTTCATTCCTACATCACGCACATTGGTTAAAGTATCTAGGCGATCTTGGTAGGTTCTAGTTGTGATAATTGATCCATAAAATTCTGGCGACGTATCAAGGTTATGGTTGTAGTAATCCAAACCTGCTTCAGCCAATTTCTGCGCTTGATCCGGTGCCAACATGCCTAAGGTCATACAGGTTTCAAGACCCATAGCCTTCACTTCCTTAACCATCTCCAAAACGTAAGGCATGTCTTTAGCACGAGGGTTTTTCCACGCTGCACCCATGCAAAAACGGCTGGCCCCTGCTGCTTTTGCCGCCACAGCCTCTTCGATGACTTCTTTCACCTTCATTAATCGTTCAACTTCTAAACCCGTATCGTTGTGGACACTTTGCGGACAATACTTACAGTCTTCAGGACAGGCACCAGTCTTTATCGAAAGCAGAGTACTCACCTGTACTTCATTAGGATCAAAGTGGTCACGGTGAATAGCTTGTGCCTTAAATAGAAGGTCGTTCAGCGGTAGGGCGAATAACTGAGTAATTTCATCTACACCCCAATTATGTCGCTGGCCATTATCGAAATGTGGACTAAACTTAGTCTCTGTGTTGATAGAAGACGTTACAGCAGTGGTTGATGTCATGGAATATCCAGCTTTAAAGTTCAGCACATATTAAAAGGTCAACATTTTTAGTCAACCAATTCACTCAATGAGGTTTACATGTGGTCAATTATAAACCAGCTTAGAGGTGCTATTCAACCACCATGCATGCTTTGCGGCGCACACCCCCACCACCACGACAACTTGTGTGGCCCATGCCTTATTGATATTCCATGGACTAAAAATGCCTGCAACAGGTGTGCTGAGTATATCGAATCTAATGGCTTAGATAGTGCTCAGGTATGTGTCAGCTGTATCCAAGAACCACCTCTTTACAGCAAAACGGTGTGCGCTTTTGATTATCTTGTTCCTATTAAAGGTTTAATTAATCAATTCAAACATCAGCGTAATTTCGCCGCTGGACGTCTGTTAACATCCTGCCTTAGCCAAACCGTTTTCGAAATAATGTCGCAACACCAAACTATTACTCCTGATCTACTAATCCCCGTGCCACTACATAGGCGCAGGTTAAGACAAAGAGGGTTCAACCAAGCACAATTTATTGCCACTGGACTGAGTCAGTCATTGAAGTTAAGGATTAATACAAGGTTATGTCAACGCAGTGCGTATCAAGCACCTCAACAAGGCCAATCTCGTCGGCAACGGTTAAACCAAATGACAGGAATTTTTCAGGTATCACAAGCTGGTGTTGACCAGAAGATCAATAATATTGCCATAGTAGATGATGTCATGACAACAGGGGCCACGGCCCAAGCGTTAAGCAACAGTTTGATTAACGCTTGGGATGGTCCCTTAAACATCCAGGTTTGGTGTGTTGCGAGAGCACAACCACCTGATGTTCAGCTTGAGTGGTAAGGAAACTATTCTTCGACAGAGGATCCTGTATCAGAGGCTTTTTCGTCTTGAATACGTTGGTAAATTTCTTCGCGATGAACTGCAACATCACGAGGAGCATTTACACCAATACGAACTTGGTTACCTTTTACACCCAATACGGTGACTGTGACTTCATCACCAACCATTAGAGTTTCACCAACACGTCGAGTCAAAATTAACACATTAAAGCTCCTTCTTATTGGGCCGATAAACCAACCACAGTTGGTTTTCGAACACCTTAATTATTCCTACACAACTTGCTTTGTAGCGATATAAGTAAAACACTGACCTACACCAATGCCATCCTTACCCAATAATCATAAGTGTAAATGTACTAATCTTCAACTGTTCGAGGCTTATCCATCTCAAAAGTTGAGTGTAAGGCGCGTACAGCAAGCTCCAGGTATTTTTCGTCAATAACCACAGAAATCTTTATTTCTGAGGTCGATATCATTTGGATGTTAATGTTTTCTTTTGCAAGACTCTCGAACATACGGCTTGCAACACCAGCGTGAGAACGCATACCCACTCCAACAATGGAGACTTTTACAATTTTTTCACTGCCAATGGCATCCGTTGCATTAAGGCTTTTTGCTATGCCTTTTAAGATACTTAGGGCTTGATCATAATCATTACGATGAACGGTGAAAGTGAAGTCCGTAAGACCCTCAGCACTAACGTTTTGCAAGATCATATCTACTTCTACATTGGCATCACTGATGGGGCCCAAAATCTTAGAGGCAACTCCTGGCACATCTGGTACGCCAGTAATAGTAAGCTTGGCTTCATCGCGGTTAAATGCTATCCCAGAAATAACAGGTTGTTCCATGGTATCTTCACTCTCAGTTGTAATCAGTGTTCCCGGACCTTCGTGAAAACTATGCAGTACACGAAGGGGAACATTATATTTGCCGGCAAATTCAACAGCACGTATTTGTAATACCTTTGAGCCCAAACTGGCCATTTCCAACATTTCTTCAAAGGTAATTTCTGTAATGCGTTGGGCATTGTCTACGACTCTTGGATCGGTGGTATAAACGCCATCCACATCAGTGTATATTTGGCATTCATCGGCTTTAAGCGCCGCCGCCAGCGCTACGCCAGTAGTATCTGAACCGCCACGACCAAGGGTAGTGATGTTACCTTCGTCGTCGACTCCCTGGAACCCTGCTACCACTACCACACGCCCTTTGTTCAAATCACTACGCATATTGTCTACGTCAATATTTTGAATACGGGCTTTGGTATACGATGAGTCTGTCTGTATTTTAACCTGGCCGCCTGTATATGAGCGCGCAGGGCAATCTTTTTCAGCCAAAGCCATACACAGCAATGCTATAGTGACCTGTTCGCCAGTTGATACCAGGACATCCATTTCACGAGGTAAGGGTTTATCCTGTAGTTCATTAGCCATGCCGATTAGGCGATTAGTTTCTCCACTCATTGCGGATACAACCACCACGATATCATGGCCTTTATCTCTAAAACCTTTCACCTTATCTGCTACTTGCTGGATACGCTCTACTGAACCAACAGAAGTTCCACCAAATTTTTGTACGTACAACGCCATGTTAATTTCCTAATCGCTATCTATGTATTTCGCTACTTTAGCTTGCGTTTAAGGGTAACAACCTTATGCTAGCCTAATAATTCTTGCAACCAGACCTGAGCGCTTTTTAAAGCTTCAGGTAGTTGGTCTGCTTGACCACCGCCTTGAGCCATGTCTGGACGACCGCCGCCTTTACCTGACATGCTAGACGCTGTGTGGCGGATTAAATCTCCAGCCTTTACCCTGCTAGTAAGGTCTTGTGTAACACCCGCTACGATGCTGGCTTTTTCACCTTCTGTGACTGCTAGCATTACCACACCAGACCCAAGCTTATTGCGTAACTGATCCATAGCATCGCGCAAGGATTTTGGTTCTACGCCCTCAAGCCGACTAATCAGTACCTTTATGCCGTTGATATCTTGGGCCTGAGAAATCAAATCAGTACCTTGGGATGCCGCCATCTTGACTTTAAGCTGGTCTAGTTCACGCTCTAACTGCCGATTTTTTTCAATTAAGCTCTGCACCTTATCCGCAACCTGTTCACGGCTCGCTCTAACCAGGCCAGAAACTGCTGCCAGAATTTTACCAGTTGAAGCCAACCATTGACTCGCTGCAGCACCCGTTAGCGCTTCTACACGTCGGACGCCCGCAGCAACTCCTGATTCAGAGGTGATAATAAAGGCACCAATATCACCCGTTCGCTCAACGTGGGTTCCGCCACAGAGTTCCAAGGAAAACACATTGGGTGTCTGTTTTATATGAGTTTCTCCAACAGTGCCTACTGTTCCCATTGTGACCACACGAACATCATCACCGTATTTTTCTCCAAATAACGCCATAGCACCAGCTGCTTTAGCATCATCAATGGCCATAGTTTCAACTGTAACAGGGGTATTGTGGCGAATCTCCTGGTTAACCATTGATTCGATAATAACCAACTGCGCCGCAGTAACAGGCTCTGAGTGAGAGAAGTCAAACCTTAAACGTTCGGGGTCCACTAAAGAACCTTTTTGAGTCACATGGTCACCTAATACTCGACGCATAGCCTCATGGAGTATATGGGTAGCTGAATGATTTTTTGCGGAATCGGCCCGCAAAACAGTATCTACACGGGTTTTCACCTCATCGCCTACACTTAGCTCACCGGCAATCAGTTCACCATGGTGAACGAAATGTTGACCTTGTTTGAGCGTATCAGTCACTTCAATACAACCGCCCTGCCACTCGATAACACCATGGTCTCCGGTCTGGCCACCTGATTCAGCATAAAAAGATGTGCTATCCAAAACTAACTGAAGTTTACCCACCTGGCTTACACTGTCGTTTAGTTCGCCGTCGACAATTAATGCCACAACCTTGCCAGTGTGAGTTAGATTGTCGTATCCTTTGAAATTAGTTTGGCCTGTTAGTTCTAACTTGTGACTATAGTCAACACCAAAGCTGCTTGCTGAGCGAGCACGTAATCGTTGCTGCTCCATTGCATCTTCAAAGCCCTCGATGTCCATTTCTAAGTTTTTTTCACGAGCAATGTCTCCCGTAAGATCTGCAGGAAAACCATAGGTATCATATAATTTAAAAATGGTTTCGCCTGAAATCACATTACCCCTTAGCTTACTTAAGTCTTGCTCAAGAATACGCATCCCTTGATCCAAGGTTTTAACAAATTGAAGCTCTTCTTTGACAATGACTTTTTCAATAGTGGTTTGTGCTAGTGCGAGATCCGGATATGCTTCGCCCATTTCCGTAACAAGAGGAGCAACCAGTTGGTTAAAGAAACTCCCCTGCGCTCCCAGCTTATTACCATGTCGAATTGCACGACGCATGATACGACGCAGAACATAGCCGCGACCTTCATTGGATGGCATCACCCCATCCAAAATCAAAAACGATACTGATCGAATGTGGTCAGCAATAACACGTAAAGACTTGTTTTCTAAGTCCTCTGTGCCTAACACTCTGGCAGTAGCCTTTAGTAGGTGTTGAAACAAGTCAATTTCGTAGTTTGAGTGCACGTTTTGCAGAATCGCTGCAATGCGCTCCAACCCCATACCAGTGTCAATCGATTGTTTTGGTAAAGGCGCCATTTGGCCACTGATATCGCGGTTGTATTGCATGAACACCATATTCCAAATCTCTATATAACGGTCACCATCTTCTTCTGGCGTACCTGGAGGGCCACCCCAAATTCCTTCCCCATGATCATAGAATATTTCAGAACAAGGACCGCAAGGACCAGTGTCGCCCATAGACCAGAAGTTGTCTTCGTCTAGCCGCGAAAACCGTTGCTGATTGATGCCGATTTCCTCAAACCAAATTTTTTCCGCTTCCGCGTCACTATGGTGTACCGTAACCCATAATTTTTCTTCTGGCAGGCCGAGCTCAACGGTTAAAAAGTTCCAGGCAAACTTTATCGCATCTTGCTTAAAATAATCGCCAAAGCTGAAGTTGCCAAGCATCTCAAAGAATGTATGGTGACGAGCGGTGTAACCGACGTTCTCTAAATCATTGTGCTTACCACCAGCACGCACACAACGCTGAGACGTAACGGCACGTTTATAGGAACGTTCTTCATCACCTAGAAAAACGTCTTTGAACTGAACCATACCCGCATTGGTAAATAACAAGGTGGCATCATTGCCAGGAACTAGAGAACTACTAGGCACAATTTCGTGTCCTAATTGTTCATAATAATTAAGGAATGCCTGACGGATAGCCGCGATTTTCATGGTCAGTCTCGCTGTTAACACAAAAGCGTAAGTATATACTGAACCACTAATGGCTTTCGACCATTGCAGGCAATTTACATTCTAAATTAGCTGATTATTAAACATTTTTTAGAATAAATGACCAGACTCACGGGCGCTCGTCCAGTTGCGCATCTAAGGCGTAATAAATATGCTCTTGAGCAAAACCACGCTGATACAAATATCGAGCTTGTTTAGCCCTGTCTTGAGGGCTGGTTGCCACAGCCCAACCACAATGCTTACGCTTTTGTTGCAGCGCATTTTTGCGCCAGTCAAATTGCTGTTCCAGCATTTGTTGGTGCACTAAATTGCGGTCCAAGCCGTATTGAACACCCCATTGATAGAGGCGTGATGGACCAAACCCTGCGTTTGCTTTCGACCGAACCAGCACTTCTGAAAAGCGCAGGTCTGATTGCAAACCTTGCCGCTCAAGTTCATCGAGTAGAAACTCTAAATCAACATTCCAGCCCTTTTCTACCGCCTTAAGGTAAAGTTTTCTCTGGAGCTCATCACGGGATTGCTCACGTCGTGCCAATAAACCGATGGCTTTATGGCGCAAAGATGAAATTTGTTTTTCCACACCCGTTAGCACAACCCTCTTTTCCATAACCTAAAAACTTAACTCGGCAATTTAAAACGTCAGTGGCGTTACCACATCGTCAGCCACTTCTTTGGGCTTAGGAATGCTCAAAAGAGCTTCTCTAATTTGTAATTCAATCTCTTCACCGATCTCAGGGTGATCTAATAAATATTGCGCAGCATTGGCTTTACCTTGACCAATCTTATCGCCCTTATAGGCATACCAGGCACCAGCCTTGTCCACCAATTCTTGTTTAACTCCTAGATCAATAATTTCACCCATACGGTAAATGCCCTTACCATATATGATTTGGAATTCTGCTTGTTTAAAAGGCGACGCTACTTTGTTTTTGACAACTTTAACTCGAGTTTCGTTACCTACAATCTCATCGCCATTTTTTACCGCGCCAATACGACGAATGTCCAAGCGCACAGAAGAATAAAACTTTAATGCGTTGCCGCCGGTGGTGGTTTCTGGACTGCCAAACATCACGCCGATTTTCATGCGGATTTGATTAATGAATATAACCAAACAGTTAGCATTTTTGATGTTGCCTGTGATTTTACGCATGGCTTGGGACAATAAACGAGCCTGAAGTCCTACATGATGATCGCCCATTTCACCTTCAATTTCTGCCTTAGGTGTCAACGCAGCCACAGAATCAATAATGATTACATCAACGGCATTTGAACGCACTAGCATATCGGTAATTTCAAGGGCTTGTTCACCCGTGTCTGGCTGACTGACCAATAAGTCGTCAACGTTAACTCCCAGTTTTTCTGCATAGCTTGGATCTAATGCGTGCTCAGCATCAACAAAAGCGCAGGTCTTACCAATTTTTTGGGCTTCTGCAATCACCTGTAACGTAAGGGTAGTTTTGCCAGAGGATTCAGGGCCATAAATTTCGCAAATACGCCCAAATGGTAATCCACCTATACCTAACGCAATATCTAGGCCAAGGGAACCTGTGGATACGGACGGCATAGCTTCTCTGGGTTGATCACCCATACGCATCACTGCGCCCTTACCAAATTGGCGTTCGATTTGGCCTAGCGCTGCTTCGAGGGCTTTTTGTTTGTTTGCATCCATGGGGTTCACCTTATTTTTTGGCTTAGAGCCTATGCCTTTGGTCTTTTCAAGGTACTGTAATTACATACAGTAACTGTTTGTATGTACAGTATTAAACCATACCTGAGAAAAAGTGCAAGGCTTAATTCATAATTTGTCTAAAAGCTTGTTTTGATGTTAATGATTGGATCGGCTTGATAGGTGTATTGATTAAAACGGTCCACTGTTTTTTGTACCCTGCACCCCCTACTTTAAATCATCTAATGTATTATGATCTGGGCTCAACTTACCCTCATCTACTCTCACATTATGAATGACGATACCCCTAAGGGTTGGTGCTTGTGTGGTCGTAAGCAAGAGATGTCAACATTGATTGACAACACCCTTCAATGCCATTCGCACGGCGGCACTTTGGATTTCTTTTCGCCCACCATCTAAATGATATAACCGACTCGTTAACTTTTGCTCAGGTCCGCACCAAGCTATCCATACACTGCCCACAGGTTTTTCAGTGGTACCGCCATCCGGTCCTGCGACCCCACTCACCGCCACACAAATATCGACCGCCATGGCTTTGCAACCCCCTACCGCCATCGCCTCAACTACTTCTTTGCTCACGGCCCCTTGAACATCAATGGTTTGGGAGTTCACGCCCAGCAAATGTATTTTTAAATGGTTACTGTAACTAATCACACCACCATTAAACCATCTTGAGCTGCCTGAAAGAGAGGTCAGCAAGGCGCCAATGGCGCCACCCGTGCATGACTCGGCAGTGGCCATTGAGAGGCCCTTATCCATCAGAGCATGAGCCACTTCATTGGCTAAAATTAGGTCCTGCTTTGGGTCTATGATCAACTTATTCTGCATTGTTAAAAGCACCATGATTGCGGAAAAGAAATTGGCCTCAGCGACCAATGGGTAACTATGACCTTAGGTACCACCTCAGTGCAAGTTAAAATGACACAATTACATGGGTTTCTATGGGACTGCATAAACGGTCTGTGGTAGACATCCATGACACCATAAATGCCACAGCCTAGGACTTTATAAAATTGTCTTTGTGTCGATCCCTAAGGATATTTTTTAATACCTTACCCATTGTGTTTCTGGGTAATTCATCAACGAAAAATATATTTTTGGGCCGCTTAAAGGCCGCAATTTTTTGCTGCAAAATATTTTTTATGCCATTTTCGTTTTGACTTGTATCGCCTGTCAGCACCACAACCGCCAACACGCCTTCGCCAAAGTCAGGATGGGGGACACCAATGACTGCGGATTCATAAACACCTTCAACATCATCCAGAATGATTTCTATTTCTTTTGGGTAAACGTTATATCCACCAGAGATAATAAGATCTTTTGAACGGCCCACAATGGATAGGTAGTTGTCGCCGTCCATAGTGCCAAGATCGCCTGTAATAAAGAAACCATCTTCACGGAATTCTTGTTTTGTTTTTTCGGGCATTTGCCAATAACCCTTAAACACATTGGGTCCACGAATTTCAACTGATCCAATTTCACCCTGACCAAGTTGTTGGCCACTATCTGCATCGGTAATACGCACCTCAACGCCAGGAAGAGGCATTCCTACGGTGCCTGCACGACGCTCACCTTCATAGGGATTTGAGGTATTCATATTTGTTTCTGTCATGCCATAGCGTTCTAAAATTTCGGCACCTGTGACTGCGCTCCATTGCTTATGAGTCTCTGCCAACAAGGGGGCAGAGCCAGAAATAAATAAACGCATAGGGGCCACTGTTTTTGGGGAGAGATTAGGGGACTCTAACAATCTGACATAAAACGTTGGCACGCCCATTAACACTGTGGCCTTACTCATGAGTGATAAAATAGTCTCACTATTAAAGCGGGGCATAAATAACATAGACGCACCTGCACATAAGGTGACGTTAGTCGCCACAAATAGCCCATGGATATGAAATATAGGCAGGGCGTGAATCAATACATCGTGGCGATCAAAATGCCAACATTGTTGCAGTGCTTGGGCGTTGGAGACCAGATTGTCATGGGTGAGCATGGCACCCTTAGAGCGACCCGTTGTGCCAGAGGTATACAAAAAGGCTGCGAGATCATCTTTAGCCCTCGCCACTTCTTTAAAATTCTCAGTATGGGTGGGTAATGCCTCCATAAGTGTGCCTGTGCCATCGCTTGAAAGGGTCAACACTTTGCTAACACCTGCCTGCGCCGCTAAGCCTTCCAAGGTCGGCGCTGTTTCAGGATCACACACAAATATGAAGGGTTTGGCATCAGCCAAAAAGTATTCAAGTTCTGAGGGGGTATAAGCCGTATTAAGTGGCAGGAAAACACCACCTGCCAATATGGTTCCTAAATACAATTGTATCGACTCAATAGATTTCTCTAGCTGTGCCGCCACACAGTCACCAGGACTTAAACCAACCTTTTGCAAAGCGGCAGCATTTTTTTCAGCTGCACTAAACATTTCGCCGTAAGACAGGGTTCTACCATCAAGCATTTCGGCATAGAGGGTTTCATCTCGTCCCACTGACGCAGATCTTAAATGGTGGCCAAGGTGGTTAGTATCATACATTGACAATATCCTATTAAGTTTCTATTTCAAAAGTCGTTGCACAGTCTCTGAACAGATGATCGTTTTTAGATTGGCAAAGGCCTCATGGGGGTGCTCAATGGAACTGAGGTCATATAGATAATTGACCATCACACCCCAAGAGCTTTCCAATCTGCTTTCGCTTGGGTCAGCCTCGCTATTAATTTGCTCAAGACAGACGCCATTGCCTAAGTGAAACCGTGACACATAGTCGAAGGGACTGCTGTCACTCTTTTTAGCCTTGAGAAGATACCAAGCTGTCAATTTTTCAAGTAATCCGCAATCAACTCCAATGGCATCTTTTGAATTATAAAGTGAGCGTGCAGTTTCCTGAAGTGCTATTGACATTTTACTCAGTTTATTTTTCTCGACTTGCTGGCGCACCCAATGACACATTTCTGGTAAGGGAGATAGGGTGACAAATTGACTAAGGTTAGTGAATTCATGACGTAATTCTTCCACCACCTGTTTGATTAATAAATTACCAAAAGAAATACCTTGAAGTCCTTTTTGACAATTAGAAATTGAATAAAACACAGCCGTAGTGGCTACTGATGGATTGAGGTGCTGCCGTTGTTTGGCGAGAATCGGGGTGATTGCCCGCGGAATATCAGCGGTCATCGCCACTTCAACAAATATTAGTGGTTCAGCACTCAGGGCTGGGGTGTTGTAAAAATCAAAGTAAGGTGATTGCTCAAAACGTCCCACTTTGATGAATACAAGATCGGTCGAGGGATGCCCCTGTGTCTTACTCATCCACTAAGGTGCCTTTTGCCGTGACACCGCCTTGGGTAATTAAATCAGCCTTATTTTTACTGTAGCCAAACAGGACCTCAATAAGCCCAGCCATTACGATTGCCCCTGCACCCACCCATTGCATCAGCACCATGGATTCTTCAGGGATAAGGATGGCCGCACTCACGATGGCGACTATGGCTTCAGTCATGGTCAAGATACCTACGCGCCCTGGGAATAATAATTGTGAGATTCTGAAAATCATAAAAAAGGAGGGTACGAAAATAAACATTGCCCAGAATGCAGCGGCTGGGAGTGCTGTCTTGATGGTCTGTAAATCGGGCATTGGATTAGCAGGCAACAGCTCAGCAGTTAATGCAGAACATAGGGTGGTTGCTAAAAATGTAAATGCCATCAGGGGAAAAATAGGAATCGCAGCCCACCGATTTAGTATGGAGATGCCAATGGCCCAAAATATGCCTGACAAAAGGCTATATAGGTCACCTATATTCAGTGGTTGGTTAGAGGAGTTTGCATTTGATAGTAGTAAAAACAAGCCTAGAAGTGCCACACCAATGGCAATCATTCGGGCTTTGGTTAATGGCTCTGAAAGCCAAAATACGCCTAGTAAAGTAGACCAGATCGGAGTTAAGTAATACAGTAAGGTGGCCCTGGCTACAGTGGTTTCTAACAGACCATTGGCATAGAGGGTGAAGGCTATACCGATTATGAGCCCGGCAAAAATAGTAGGACCCACAAGCCCTTTGAGTTGCTGGTAGTTGAACATGAGCAAGGGCACTAATACCAACAAAGGGCATGCATTAAAGAGGACAACGCTCCATGAAGCTGATACACCTAACTCTTCAATGGTTCTTAAAGGCAACCAATAAAGCCCCCAGACACCCGCGCTTAGGGCGAGGAAGATACTTAAGGTTTTATCAGACGTTTTTTCTAAAAACATGCACTCTATTTTCCTTATTTAGCTTGGCAGTTTAGTGTTAGACAACGCCCCTAGAAACGCCTCTATAGGGGGCAATATCAGTTCAGGGTGATCAAATGTCTGGGCATGATCTAGGCCCATAATGGGCACAAATTGGGCATTTGGTAGCCGTTTAACGCACCTTTCAACCTTAGAAATTCGGCGGTCATTTGTACCCACGTATAGGCAGCACGGCATAGTCATGGTGGGTATAGTTGACTCTAGGGAGTGACGATGATTCATGGCCGCAGCAAGTGCCTGTAAATCATTTGCGACGATCTGAGAGCGACTTTTTGGCGTAATACGAACATCCACAAAGGCCTCCATCGCCTCTATGAACGCATCTTCATCGGTGCCATCAATGTGATCAAAAACGTCCATTGCATCAGTATAAGGATGTGCCCCTCCCAAAATCAATGAGCGAATCCGTGGCGCAGCATACTTTGCTATACCGAAGCCAATCCAACCACCCATTGAGTAGCCCCAATAGTTAGTTGCTCTAATGCCCAGATCATCTAATACGGCGACAACGTCACTGACTCTGAGGGCTAGGGAATAAGACTCTACATCATGGGGTTTATCACTATGTCCATGCCCACGAGCATCCATCAGAATCAGTTGGTAATTTGGTTTAAGCAGTTCAACGTAACCACTTTCGTACCAAACATCTAGGCTTTCTGCACTGCCATGGTGGAGTATGATGGGTTCGCCCTTACCTTCTACTTGGTAATAAATACAGATACCTTGATTATTGGCGTATGGCACTAGTGCACCCTCCCCGATCACACAGGCTAATTGATAACAAAGTTGGCAACCATGCTAATACTAAGGGGTCGCTCAGGTAAACGTCTTTCTTTATTATAGCGCTGGTACCTTTTGGGCCTATTCAAAGGATGTGTAAACCTGCATCTTCTAGCACCCTCAGAGGAATCCAGAATAATCCACCAAACTCCGCCCACATAAAGGCAGGCCAATTTAGCTCGGTTCTCAACGGATATTCTCATGCTCTGTCCTTAGTGCTTAGAATCAAGGTAAATTGGCATATTGCTTGGCTTAATGACTAGTTTTAATGTTATTCAGGTGATGAATGCTGCCATAATTCCAGCTCAATGGGAGACAGTGGTGGCAGGCCAAGAATAGTGTCGCTTAACTTGTCTGCCAACATCAATGTGGGGGCATTGGTATTGCCATTGGTTACCCTTGGCATAATGGAAGCATCGACTACTCGCAAGGCTTTTATACCATGCACCCGCCCACTAGGGTCAACCACAGCACCCATTTTTGGGTCCATACCCATGCGCGCTGTACACGACAAATGCCACTGAGTGGTGGTCTCGCTATTAATGCACTGGTCTATCTCAGCATCACTTTTTAACGCATCACCAGGAAAAATCTCTGCCCCGCGGTATTGGTCTAGAGATGGCTGACGAACTAATTCACGCACCAAGCGAACACCTGAGCGTAAGGCTTCACGATCACGATGGTCGTGCAGATAGTTGGCCAAAATACTAGGCGCTGCTGCTGGATCTGCACTAACCAACTCAATCCTGCCCCGACTGTGCGCTTGCATTAAACCAATATGGATCTGGAAAGCATGTTCGTTGATGGGCTCCCAGGTGGTGTGATCTATGGCCAAGGGTGTGAGTGTCAATTGGAGGTCTGGATAAGCCACATCAGGATGGGAGCGGATACAGCCAACAACGTCAAAATGGTTGCTAGCACAGATACCCTTGCGGCGAGTTACCCACTCCACTCCGGCCATGATCCGTCCGACTAAGGTTAGTTTCGACCACATACTTACAGGCTTTACACATTTAAATTTCATCACAAGATCTGGATGTTCATTTAGGTTCTGTCCCACTCCAGGTAGATCTTCAACCAATGGAATGCCCATATCTGCCAAGTGCGCTTTGGGCCCAATACCTGAGAGCATAAGGAGCTTTGGAGAACCCACCGCGCCAGAACACAAGATCACTTCTTTATTCGCCAAGGCTGTGACACGTTCACCGCGTCGGTTTTTGTATTCGATGCCTGTAGCCACTTTATCACTAATCAATACTCGCTCTACCAAGGCACCGGTTTCAATGGTTAGATTAGATCTGTCACGCGCAGGGTTAAGGTAAGCACGTGTGGTACTCCAGCGTTCCCCATTATAAATTGACTGGTCAAGGGGACCAAAGCCTTCCTGACAATAGCCAACAATATCATCAGTCTGAGGATAACCTGCCTCTACACCCGCTTGCACAAAAGCTGACGACAACGGGTTACTAGGACTTGGACGATGAACTTTCATGGGCCCAGAATCGCCACGGAAGTCACTGCCGCCAGCGTCAAAGTTTTCTAAGCGCTTAAAATAAGGAAGCACATCGGCGTAACCCCACCCTTGGCAACCAGATTCTTTCCAGCCCTCAAAGTCTTGTGCATGACCCCGAATAAAAACCATACCATTAATGCTAGATGATCCACCGAGGACTTTGCCTCGGTCATGGATGATTTGCCGGTTATTTAATTCCGGTTCGGGATCGCCTTTGAAAGTCCAATTGTATTTTGTGCTTTTTAAATTAGCCAACATGGCGGCTGGGATTTTCAGCGACAAGGCACTATCCTTTGGCCCGGCTTCAACAACTAGTACACTATGTTGGCCACTCTCTGATAATCGATTAGCCAGAATACAGCCCGCTGAACCTGCTCCCACGATAATGTAATCAAATTTCATTTCAGCTTTCCTTGTGTCACTTGTGATCTCGTAACAGTCTGATTGAAGTTCATTCATTTCAGTGCTTTCATGACTAAAGAACGAAGCAGTTTACACCGTTGGTGTTTGCTTGAAGCTACTACTGACCGTACAATTGTGCTTTGCATCGTGGTGTTCCTAAGTCAGAATAACTACTTGCTCTTCAATTATTTCGTTTGGGTGATCCTTACTTAGGACGCCAATACGTTAAGCAAAGAACCTACAATAGAACCTTGACTAAAGAATGAGAGTTGCTGATGTAAACATTTACTTTAAGATACCACATGATACGCAAGTAAAATAAATTTATTTTTAATATAAACAATGAGTTATGCTTAAATAATGAATATTTCTAACAAAAACAAAGAATTAAAAAACGGCATTAACTCTAACCATACTCCCATGATGCAGCAGTATTTAGGCATTAAGCACGACCACCCCAATGATTTAGTATTTTACCGCATGGGTGATTTTTACGAAATGTTTTATGAAGATGCAAGAGATGCTTCACAGTTACTCGACATCTCCTTGACATCAAGAGGTCAGTCCGCGGGCCAACCCATACCCATGTGTGGCATCCCATACCATGCGGCTGAAGCATACATTGCTAAAATTGTTAATGCTGGTCGCGCTGTTGCTGTAGCCGAGCAAATCGGAGACCCTGCTACCAGTAAAGGCCCCGTAGACAGAAAAGTGGTTCGCGTTGTTACGCCAGGGACCCTCACCGATGAAGCATTAATGGACGCTAATCGAGACCATTTACTGACTGCTGTTTATCAATTACAAGAGACCTATGGCATTGCTAGCTTAGACATGAGTAGCGGTCGGTTTGCCCTAGTAGAGGCCAGCAATGCGGACCAATTGCAGACCCAGTTACAACGTTTGAGGCCTGCAGAGCTGCTTTTTGATGAGACCAGCGATCTCATCAATCACATACAAGATTGGCCCTGTCGCCGCCCGCAAGCGAGTTGGAATTTCGCTTACGATACGGCCCAGCGATTACTATGTAGCCAGTTTAATACCCGTGATCTAAGTGGCTTTGGCTGCGATGCCATGCAGGCTGCTATTTGTGCGGCCGGGTGTTTATTGAATTATGCCAAGGAAACTCAAAAAGGAGACCTTCCTCATTTACGTAATTTACAAGTAGAGCTACCTCAAGATACCCTTATTCTCGATGGTCCAAGCCGAAAGAATTTGGAAATCGACCACAACATTCAAGGTGGTGAACAGTTTACCCTCGCAGCAGCACTAGACACAACGGCTACCCCGATGGGCGGCCGGTTATTGCGCCGTTGGCTCAATAACCCTTTGCGCAACATTGAGACGCTCGAACAGCGGCAAGATTTTATAAGCCAAGCTATAGAGCGAGACGGCCCTGAAGACCTCCAGCAATGCCTTACCCCGATTGGCGACATGGAACGCATCCTGTCGCGCATCGCCTTGAGATCCGCACGCCCTCGCGATTTATCGCGCCTTTGTACAAGTCTTAGCGCATTACCAAATATACAAGTCTTATTGCTTTCTCTGGAGTCTACAAAAGCTCAGTCATTAGCCACAGACATTAGTGAGTTCCCGTCTATTGTTAACTTACTAACTAAGGCCATTGTAGACAACCCACCTGTGATTATACGAGACGGCGGGGTTATCGCCAAAGGTTATGACGAAGAGCTCGACCAATTACGTGGACTAAGCCAAAATGCAGGCCAGTTTTTGCTTGATTTGGAAACCCAAGAGCGCGAGCGTACAGGCCTGTCCACCCTAAAAGTTGGCTACAACCGTGTGCATGGTTATTATATTGAAATAAGCCGATTACAGTCTGGCCAAGCCCCTACTGAGTACGTCCGACGGCAGACTTTAAAGAACGCCGAGCGCTTCATCACCCCTGAACTGAAGGCCTTTGAAGACAAAGCCTTAAGCAGCAAAAGCCGCAGTCTGGCTAGAGAAAAGGCGCTTTATGAAGCGCTAATTGAAGACTTGGCTACTCACCTTCCTCGACTGCAATGCGCATCAGACGGCATCAGCGAACTTGATGTACTATCTTGCCTAGCTGAACGAGCGGTCTGCCTAGATCTTCGGCGGCCAAGCTTAAAAACTGAACCTGGAATCAGCATCATCCAAGGTCGCCATTTGGTGGTGGAGCAATTAATTACGGATCCGTTTGTAGCGAATGACACCAAACTCTCTACCAACGCCAGCATGATGATGATTACCGGCCCAAATATGGGTGGCAAATCTACTTACATGCGGCAAGTTGCGTTAATCGTTATTATGGCCCAAATTGGGTCTTACGTGCCTGCCTTCAGTGCCACCGTTGGCATTGTTGATCGAGTATTCACTCGTATGGGCAGTAGTGATGACCTTGCTGGTGGACGCTCCACCTTTATGGTTGAAATGACGGAGACTGCAAACATTCTCAATAACGCAAGCGCTAAAAGCCTAGTTTTAATGGACGAAGTGGGGCGCGGAACCAGTACCTTTGACGGTTTATCTTTAGCTTGGTCCTGTGCCTTAAATCTGGCGCAGGACATTGGTGCGTTGACACTGTTTGCCACTCACTATTTTGAAATGACACAGTTAGCGGATCAGTTACCACAAGTAGATAATGTCCATTTAGATGCCACGGAACATCATGACAACATTATCTTTATGCATAAAGTATTACCAGGACCAGCAAGTCAGAGTTATGGCCTACAAGTGGCTAAACTAGCAGGTGTACCCCATCAAGTTATAATCGAAGCTAGGCAAAAATTGCAACATTTGGAACAAAACGAAAGTCTAAGCACATCTAAAAAGTCAACACCAACAGTGACGCCCCTGCAATCAGATTTATTTAGTAGTTTAGCTCACCCTATCGAAGCGCTGCTAAAAGACAACAAGGCAGACGAGCTAACACCTCGACAAGCGCTCGACCTCATTTACCAAATGCAGCAACTACTCCATAGCCAGCGCAACTAAGATGCTCAACTTTAGGATTTAAAAAATTAAAGCTTAGCGTCCAACAAATCAGTACTGTTAAGACCCTCTATTTCTAAAATTTTACGCAGGCTACGCAATGCTCCTACTTGAATTTGGCGCACTCTTTCGCGGGTGAGCCCAATTTCTCTGCCAACGTGTTCAAGGGTACAGACAGTATGGCCTCGCAAACCAAAACGACGAGCAATGACATCCTTTTGGAGATCAGTAAGTAGGTCTAACCACTGTTCCATGTTACTCATTAGATTACTGTTTACTAAAGAATTTTCGGGGCCTTGGCTTGCAGTGTCTGCAATGGTTTCCAATAGTGTGGTATCACTATCAGGACCCAAGGAATTATCCACCGAACCCACCCTGTCATTTAAGCTCAACATGGCTCTAACTTGCTTTACTGGCTTACCTAGGAAGCAGGCAATTTCTTTTGGAGTCGGCTCATGATCTAACTTTTGCGCCAACTCTCTCGCCGCTCGCAAATAAACATTAAGCTCCTTGACCACATGAATTGGCAAACGAATAGTGCGTGTTTGATTCATGATCGCCCGCTCAATGGTCTGGCGAATCCACCATGTACCGTAAGTAGAAAAACGAAACCCTCTTTCAGGGTCAAACTTCTCTACGGCGCGTATTAAGCCAAGATTACCTTCTTCGATCAGGTCAAGTAAAGTAAGTCCACGATTGACGTAACGGCGTGCAATTTTCACCACTAGCCTTAAATTACTTTCAATCATCCGATGGCGAGCTTGCTCATCGCCCTTTAGTGCCAAACGAGAAAAGTGTTGCTCTTCTTCCGCCGTAAGTAAGGCACGAAAGCCAATCTCACTTAAATAGAGAAGGGTCGCATCTTTAAAATCGGTTACCTTGTTTGAATATTTACCAGCAGACTTATATTTTGCATATTGCAATTCACTGCGTTGTTCATGCGCCTCTTCTACAGATAATTCTTGCGTCATTTGAATAACCTATGAACTAACCTAATTAACCAGCTACTTCCATCAAAGACTACGCCAGGTAATTTGTTATAGAGAATTTATAGCTTGGGCAAATACCTCAGTGGATTAACAGGTTTACCATCTTTACGAATTTCAAAATGTAGTCTTGGGTCCAATTGGGGGCCCTTGCCTACTTCCGCTATAATCTGGCCTGCATTCACCATAGTACCTTCCGCAACCAAAATACGGCTGTTATAGGCATATGCACTAAGGTAAGTATTATTGTGTTTTACCACAACCAACTTACCGTAGCCTTGGATACCACTGCCAGCATATACTATTATTCCACTAGATGCAGCTTTTACCGCTTTTCCAAAAGTGGATGATAAATCAATCCCATGGAAAGCGTTGCCTTTATTAGAAAAAACTTGTATTAATTTCCCCTTCAAGGGCCAGCTCCAGTGAACGGACAGAGGGCCCTTGTAAGCCTTTCTATCTGGGGACTTAGAGGTGGAATTTGAAGCTGATGAAGGCGCTTTATAAGTTGGTTTTTTGGTACTAACAGTGGGCTTTTTGACAGATCCTTTTGAAACAGAAACATCAATTACATTATTACTATTTGTATCATTAAAATAAACGACCTGACCGACATAAATAGTGTATGGCGAGCCAATGCCATTCACTTTGGCTAGTTTTTTATAATCCCAACCAAAACGCCAAGCAATCGCAAACATGGTATCACCAGGCCTGACTTGATATGATACTGGAGTAGTTTTTACACTATTGCCCGCTAAAGATTGAGCAGTGCTGTAACCCAACTCCTGCACTGGTGCATATTGGCTGGCACTGCAAGCAGCAAGCAAAAAAGCAACCACGCCAACGCTACAACACCTAGTCACCCACAAAGTTACATTGTTAGAGCGCATATCTACGTCGCCAAATCTTGCAATTGAATACGGCCAAACTTAGCCACCAACAAACCCGCCAAGCAACAGACCAATATGCACCAAATAAGCTGATTATCGCTGCCGGTCATTTGGCTATAAACCCAAGGCATAAGGTTTTCTTGTTGCAGTGGTACTTCTAATCCCGCACTATTCAAGCGGTAACTGATGGTATGTTTCCATGGCCATAATTTTACCACCGAACCCATCATTAGTCCTGCTAAAAGACTCATTACAGCTGCAGTGTGTCGCTTCAGCAAATAACTAATCACTCGACTGAAGGCAATTAAACCAAAACCACACCCCAAGGAAAATATAGCAATAATTTGAACATCTAAAGCCGCTAAGCGGGCAATTAAGAATGGGTAAATGCCCAACATTAGCAACATAAAGCTACCGGAAACGCCAGGCAGTATCATAGCAGTGATGGCCAAAGCTCCTGCGGCCATCAACCATAAATAACCCCACCCAGAAAACCCATCTACTGTCTGCAACATAGGCACATTAGCTAAAGCCACACTCACCACCAAACCTAATACAAGCCAGCTCCGACGCAGCTGATTTTGAGCATATAACTCCTGTAGCAACAACAAGCTCGCCACCATTATCAAACCCAAAAATAAACTCCACATAATCAAAGGCTGCACTAATAACAGCCAAGTAATGAGCTTGGACAACAACAAGAGCGCGGTTGCCATACCGAGGCCAAGGTTCACCAAAAACAGACCATCAACATAGTGCCACGCTTTAGCCACCTGCCGCCCCATTACTAGCTTTAATAAATGCCGGTGACTGAGGTGACTAATTGCAGTTAATAAGCGGCCATAAATGCCACTCAACAAAGCCACACTGCCACCAGATATACCGGGTACTAAATCTGCGGTTCCCATAAGCATACCGGTCATGAACGTTCGCCATTGTATAGCCCTAGTTTTTACCGTCATCATACTAATCCATTAACTAGAGGCACAAAATTAGCCGCTTCTACTTTTTGTTTGCTAAAGCGGTTACCAGAGCGAGTGATTTTTAATAGGCATTGGTCATCATCACCTACGGGGATAATCATACATCCCCCTTCGGCAAGCTGCCACTGTAGCGCTTGAGGGACCAGTGAAGGTGCCGCCGTCACCATAATACCGTCAAAAGGTTCTCGTGCAGGCCACCCTTCGTAGCCATCACCATGTTTGTAGACAACATTGTGGATATCCATTAGCTGCAAGCGGCGTTTGGCTCGATTTAGTAAAGGCTCGATACGCTCCATAGTCAGCAATCTAGGTACCAGCTGAGCCAAGATACAGGTTTGATAACCAGAGCCCGTGCCAATTTCTAATACCTTTTTAGCAGGGCATGAAGCCAGCAAAAGTTCACTCATACGCGCAACGGTATAAGGCCGCGATAGGGTTTGATTATGACCAATGGGTAGGGACTTATCTTCGTATGCTCTATGAGCCAAAGCCTCATCTAAAAATAAATGACGAGGGGTTGAGCGCATCACATCCAGCACTCTAACATCCTGTATACCAAGCTCTATCAACATATCAACCAAGCGCTCTCGTGTTCGCTGGGACGTCATACCTATGCCCTGCCTGTTAGCGACAGTCCTCTTAGGATCAGTAACACTGTAGCGCATTAAAACGTGTCCCGCAGCCAATCAGTTACAGTATCAAAGGCCCTATGGCAGGCCATATCCGGCGATAAGGGAGTAACAGATACATAGCCATGTTTTATAGCGTGAAAGTCCGTGCCTTCACTGGCATCCTTAACCATACCTGCCGGGCCAATCCAGTAACATTGATGGCCGCGTGGATCCTGGGCATCGATAGCAGACCCCCCAAGTTCTCGACTACCTAAACGAGTGACTTTCACACCTTTAATCTGTTCATAAGGCAAATCTGGCACGTTTACGTTAATAATACAGCGCGGCGGTAAATCAAGCTGCTGTATACCTGTCATTAGTTGTCTGGCTACTTTTGCGGCCGTCAAAAAGTGAACTTTACCAACTAAAGAAACCGCCATCGCGTGGTGAGCAAGATAGCGACCTTCCATCGCCGCCGCAACGGTGCCTGAATAGAGCACATCATCACCCAAATTAGCTCCATGATTAATACCAGAAACCACCATGTCAGGCGTGATATCCAGCACCCCATTAATGCCCAAGTGCACACAGTCTGCAGGGGTACCATCTATGCCAAAAAAGCCATTTTCCTGTGGAATCAATCTCACTGGACGAGACAAGGTTAACGAATTGCTAGCACCACTCAAATCTCGATCGGGTGCAATGACAGTCACTTGATGATCTTGCACTAGCTCTTGCACCAAGTGCGATAGCCCTACGGCATGAACACCGTCATCATTAGAGATCAGTAGTTGCATCTTACCACTCCTTGCCTTGACTGCTTTTGTTAGTTGTCATTGGGGTTGTTCTGCCTGGGCTATTTCTCGCACCAATGCGGTCGCGTAACTGCCCCGCATCAAATGAAAATTTAGCGCCAATACATCGCCTTCACACCAACGCCAGCTAAAGGCTTTCGGCCATAAGCGCAAGCTACGCCTTTGGGCGGTCATATTTTGCACAACTAAGGCTTCTATCCAAGGCTGCCATGGATCTAGGGCTTGTGCTTCATAGATACTTGCAGAAGTAACTAGAGGATTGCCAACACGCCCAGCCATGACGCCGGTTGGGGCTAAATCACCCGTATCGATGCGCTGTTGGACAGCGGCTAAGTCAGTGGATGCACACGCATCAAACTGACTAAACCCATCACTAAACATACAGCGTTCACCCACAGCAGCTTTTAGCCAAGAACCATCGTCCACACGCTTACTCAAAAGCTGGTTAAATAGGTAAGAACGAACTGATGACAATGCCATACCGCGCTTAAAGCGATCCTTTATACGCTTACCTTGCATCATCGACAAGGCAAGACCAAGATTACCACCCTGGCGCCCAAACCGCTGATCACCAAAATAATTAGGTGCACCTTGCTGTGAAATTATGAAGAGTTTTTGTTCTAAAGCTTCACTAGTTTTTATATTGCGTAAACGAATTGCAAAAAAATTACCCTGATGCACTCCGGTTTTTAGCTTGCGCTGATGCCTAACTACTTGGTGCAGATGGACCTCTGAGTTTTGCAACTGTTGCCAATCGGGATCTACAGCTTCTGCCTTTCCTGGTAGATGCACCCCAAACCATTGTCTAGTGACACCTCGGCGATCCTTCAGACCTGAGTAGTTAACTTGCCTAGCAGGCACACCCGCAAGTTTTGCAATATTACGCGCTAGAAAATCCGTATTAGTATCAGTTTTAGTGATGTCGAGGTAAACGTGCTCTCCCTCACCACAAGGCTCGTAACCTAGGTCCTCTGTGACTATAAAATCACTGCAATGGGATTTAATATGAGCTTTAGACTGGGGCACACCAGAGGCATGGGCCCATTCAACAGGCCACTGCAGAGGCTGTAATTCCAAACTATTCATTAATCTTCCACGAGTTGGTAAAAGGTTTCATTAGGTTTGACCATACCGAGATCGTGGCGTGCACGTTCTTCAATGGCATCGATCCCCTGCTTCAAGTCCAATACCTCGGCATGGAGTTGTCGATTACGCTCAGACAAACTCGCATTCACCGTTTCCTGAGCCGTAATTTGCTCCTGTAGGCGTGCAACTTCAAGCAAACCAGACTGCCCCCACCAAAGGCTGTACTGCATAGCCACTAAGGCGATTAATATTAATCCAACTAACCATTTCATAAATATATCAACAAAAAAGGGAGCTGACCTTGGCCATAATTAGCCAACGTGAGCTCCCTAGACCAGGTCAATAATTGTTATTGGCCTTTAATTTCCTGACGCCCACGATAAGGAGCGTCAGCACCTAGTTCCTGCTCTATTCGTAGTAAGCGGTTATACTTAGCCACTCGATCTGAGCGACATAGTGAGCCCGTTTTAATTTGGCCCGCTGCAGTGGCTACGGCCAAGTCTGCAATAGTAGTGTCTTCTGTTTCACCAGAACGGTGGGAAATAACCACACTAAAACCCGCTTTTTGAGCCATACGGATTGCCGCCAAAGTCTCAGTAAGAGTGCCGATCTGATTAAACTTAATCAAAATAGAGTTACCGATACCTTGCTCAATGCCCCGACTCAATATTTTCGTATTAGTGACAAATAAATCATCACCTACTAGCTGAACACGATCACCACACTTTTGGGTAAGATCTTGCCAACCATCCCAATCACTTTCATCCATGCCGTCTTCAATGGAAATAATGGGGTGCTTATGCGTTAACTCAGTTAGGTAATCAGCAAAACCAGAAGCATCAAAGGACTTACCCTCACCACTTAGGTTATAAGTGCCATTTTCATAAAATTCTGACGCGGCGCAGTCCAACGCTAAGGTCACATCCTTACCAAGCTCATAGCCAGCATACGCTACTGCTTCAGCAATGACATCCAGTGCAGCTTCGTTTGAAGGCAGGTTGGGGGCAAAACCACCTTCATCACCCACGGCAGTACTTAAACCCCTTTGGCGGAGCACCTTTTTAAGGGCGTGGAAAATTTCCGCACCACAGCGCAGAGCCTCTGAGAAATTAGGCGCACTTACTGGTTGCACCATAAATTCTTGAATATCCACGTTATTATCAGCGTGTTCACCACCATTAATAATATTCATCATTGGCACGGGCATACTGTACTGCCCTGCAGTGCCGTTGAGCTCAGCAATATGTGCATATAGAGGTATGCCTCTGTATACCGCAGCTGCTTTGGCTGCTGCCAGGGATACAGCAAGAATAGCGTTTGCACCAAGAACTTCTTTGTTTTCTGTGCCATCCAATTCGATCATGGCCGCATCCAAGGCCTGCTGATCAGTTGCATCTATACCCTTCAAACGCTCTAAGATAGGTCCATGAATGCCAGCAATAGCATTGATAACACCTTTGCCTAAATAACGGGATTTGTCACCGTCACGAAGTTCTAGAGCTTCGCGGGAGCCAGTGGATGCGCCAGAAGGAGCGCAAGCGGTACCAAAAGCACCACCCGCCAGTAATACATCTGCTTCAATAGTAGGGTTGCCCCGAGAGTCCAACACTTCCCTTGCCTGGATGTCGGCAATTAATTGGTCCAAAATATTCTCCTGTTACTCAAGTAGCTTAAAATTATGACTATGTGATTATTTACTTTTCGCCTGAATAATTGCTGCACCCACAAAACCCTCAAACAGACCGTGGCCAGCGCGGGGCGTTGAGGTGAATTCTGGGTGGAATTGGCAGGCTACAAACCAAGGATGATCAACTATCTCCACCATTTCCACTAAACTGCCATCCATAGAATGGCCAGAAACCTTCAGACCTGCCATCTCCAACTGCTTAATAAATGTATTATTCACTTCATAGCGATGACGATGACGCTCCGTAATCACTTCTTGTTTGTATGACTGGTGAGCCAAAGAACCAATTTGTAAACGACATTGCTGCGCACCTAAGCGCATAGTTCCACCCAAATCTGACGATTCTGAACGTTGCTCAAGCTGACCAGACTCATCCTTCCATTCGGTAATTAAACCGACAACACAATGTTCTGAACTTGCATCAAACTCACTACTATTAGCATCACTCCACCCGACTACGTTACGGGCAAATTCAATCACCGCAACCTGCATGCCCAGACAAATACCTAAATACGGTATTTTTTTCTCACGTGCGTATTGAACAGTCTTAATTTTACCTTCCGTGCCTCGCTCTCCAAAACCACCGGGTACTAATATCGCATCAACACCATCTAACAATGCAACACCTTGAGTTTCAATGTCTTCAGAGTCAATATAGCGAGTATTAACCTTGGTGTGTGACTTAATACCTGCATGGCTAATCGCTTCAATCAAAGACTTATAGGCGTCCAACAATTCCATGTACTTGCCAACCATAGCAATAGTGACTTCCCGTTTAGGGTTTAGCTTTGCTTCCGCTACTGCATCCCATTCAGTTAAGTCGGCTTCGTTACAAGCTAAGCCAAAGCGTTCAATAACGATGGCGTCTAAGCCCTGCGCTTTTAATAAACTTGGAATTGTGTAAATACTCTCTGCATCAGGTAATGAAATAACCGCACGCTGTTCAACGTTGGTAAACAAAGCGATCTTGCTTCGTTCTGGCAATTCAATAGCAACTTCGGAGCGGCACACCAAAATATCTGGCTGAATACCAATAGAGCGTAGTTCTTTTACCGAATGCTGGGTAGGCTTAGTTTTCGTTTCACCTGCAGTGGCGATATAAGGCACCAATGTAAGGTGCATAAAGAGAGCACGGCCAGAACCAAGCTCGAACTTCATCTGACGGATGGCTTCTAGGAAAGGCTGTGATTCAATATCACCAACAGTTCCACCAATCTCTACCAATGCAATCTCTGCACCTTCAGAACCTTTGTATACTCGGCGCTTAATTTCGTCGGTAATGTGTGGAATAATTTGTACCGTACCACCTAAATAGTCGCCACGGCGTTCTTTACGTAACACATGTTCGTAGACGCGGCCTGCCGTAAAGTTATTACTCTTAGACATTTTAGTATCAATAAAACGTTCATAATGACCTAAGTCCAAATCTGTTTCAGCTCCATCTTCCGTTACAAATACCTCTCCATGCTGGAACGGGCTCATGGTGCCGGGGTCCACATTAATATATGGATCTAATTTCAACATGGTTACTTTGAGGCCACGTGCCTCTAGGATGGCGGCCAAAGATGCCGAAGCGATGCCTTTACCCAAAGAAGATACAACACCGCCAGTAACGAAGATGAAACGAGTCATGAAATGCCCTATGTCTTATTGTGGCGCACCATACACCAATTTGAATTAAAACACGGTAGAGCAACCACACAAAAGCACCGCAACAATGGCGAATACATGCCCACTAGTTTAACAAGTGGATGGATATCTCTAACGTTTATAAATTTTTGACGCGGAAACTGCAACCCGTTTTCAGGTTTTATTTTCCGACTTAAGATGGGAGTGTAGGATACCAGAAGAGACTAATCGGAACAATCAAAAGCTGTATTTTAAGTGCCCTTTTGCCAGCACCAAGAAGGGGCATCCAAGGCCGCTTCAAAACCCACATTTACCCACAAGTCTGCCACCATAGCGAGCTGTCCATTAACATAAAATAAGGGCAATTGATCTCGCTCCCATGCTGGCACTTTCGTTTCTTGCAGAAGTTTTTTAAGGCTTTGGCTATGCGCTCGCCCCAAGGGTCTGCAACGCTCACCACCAACTCTAAAGCGTCTCTCTAAACAATCGCCCTCCACTAGGGCCAAGCCAACCTTGGCTCCTTGCTTTAGGCAAAGCGCACCATCAGGTAAGTCAATTGAACGACTTACCAAAGCCTGCAGCTCTACATCGCAAATCCAACTCATTGCTACCACATTAGGCTGCTCAGATCGGCGCATCAACAGCAAATCACCTTGATTGCGACGCAAACACCAGTCTCCCAATTGCAGGTAAGGCTGACCGTCTAGGGCGCTATAGAGAAACTCCCTATCGATAGTTTGCATTGTCACATAGCTAGGCATAGGCACCTGATGTCGATCCAACCAATAGCGCAAGAGGTTATGCCTCCGGGCCCGGCTCAGGTCTTGAATCTCTGCACAAGGTAAGCACTCACCAACCTCAGTCTCCTTGCGCATCAGCATTAAATCAGCCGATGCCACCTCATCTAACAAGGCCTGTGTGTCGCCCATTAAGGATGCAACCGTGGCCATTCGCTGATCTAATGCCGGCCACCGCTGGCGCAACAATGGCATCACTTGATGTCGCAAATAATTACGATCAAAGCGAGTGTTTTGATTACTGGGATCTTCACACCAGTCTAAGTGATGGCTTTGCGCGTAGTCATAAAGATCGGTTTGGCGAACATACAGCAATGGCCTTACAAGGCAACCTAAACCCAACGTTCGCTGCTGCGGCATTGCCCGTAAACCTGCAACTCCTGCACCGCGCAATAACCGTAAAAATAGGGTTTCAGTTTGGTCATCAGCGTGCTGCCCTAACAAGATCACCTCACCCATCTGCACATGCTTTTTAAATATCTCATAGCGAGCGTTGCGAGCTGCTGCTTCTAACCCAAGCTGTCGCTGCTCTTGCGGGCACAAGGTGACCTTATGACTGCTACAAGGCAAGCCATAATCTTGGCATTTTTTTTCAATATCTTGCTGCCATTGATCCGCTTGCAGTTGCAGACCATGGTTAATATGTATGACACGTAGGGGCGGACAATGATGATCCCGCTGAAGCAGCACAAGCGCATGCAGCAGACACATAGAGTCCAACCCACCACTCACGGCAATCAACCAGCCAGAAGCTTGCAAATGAGCTTTCAAACCTGCTGCGTCAGTGATTAGTTGATAATGGGAGAATGACATAGGAGGGAATTTCAGGCCCTAATGAGCGGCCTAAGAACTTAGTCCGTAGGACATTAAACGTTTATATCGACGATCTACAAGCGCTTCAATTTCCATTGGCTCAAGCTCAGCTAACTGGCTAATCAGTGTCGATTTAATACTTGCCGAAACTAATTCAGCGTCTCGATGAGCACCACCTAGCGGCTCTTTGATCACATGATCCACCAAACCTAAGTCGTGCAAACGGTCAGAGGTAATACCCATCGCATTAGCAGCGTCGGCGGCATAATCGGCACTCTTCCAAAGGATGGAGGCACAACCTTCTGGCGAAATCACTGAGTAGGTGGAATATTGCAACATATTAAGTTGGTCACATACGCCAATAGCCAAGGCGCCACCTGAGCCACCCTCGCCAATAACAGTGGCTATAATGGGTGTTTTTAGGGCAGACATTTGGGCAAGATTGAAAGCAATAGCTTCACTTTGTCCACGTTCTTCAGCATCAATGCCTGGATAGGCCCCTGGGGTATCAATAAAGGTAAGGATAGGCATTTTGAAGCGTTCAGCCATCTGCATCATACGCAGGGCTTTACGATAGCCTTCTGGGCGCGGCATACCAAAGTTACGGGCAACTTTTTGCTTAGTGGAGCGACCTTTTTCTTGGCCCATGACCATGACGGCCTTACCATTAAGGCGAGCAATACCGCACACCATGGCCTGGTCGTCACCAAAGTGGCGATCACCATGCAACTCATCAAATTCATCAAAAACGCTATCAATGTAATCGATGGTGTGGGGGCGTTGTGGGTGACGAGATACTTTAGATACCTGAGCCGCGCTCAAATTAGAAAAGATAGACTCAGTTAAGCTAACGCTCTTATCAGAAAGCTTGGTTATTTCGTCACTGATGTTAAGGTCGTTGTCGTTGCCCACTAAGCGCAAGGCTTCAATCTTGGCTTCCAGATCGGCAATGGGTTGTTCAAAGTCGAGATAATTTGGGTTCATAAGGCCTAGCTTTAAAGGTGTGACTGGCGAGTATTGCGTTTATTATAACCTATATTTTACACATTTTATAATTTGCGGTAGCGCATTTTAACGGCATCTTCACCTAACAAATATGCTAACTCTTGCAGCATGTCATCTTCTACTTCTAGTCGCCATGGCGAGGCACAACGGATCACTCCTCGCCCCACACTATTTTGATACTGCAATTCAAGTTTTGCCGCAGGCGTATCGCCACGCACTTGATGGGGCGCAAGAATACCTAGCAGTTGCTGCAGACCCTTACCTTGCGCAAAGTCTGGCGCTATCGACAAACGCAAACCCTTTGAAAATACAGTACGCGCTTGCGGCATAGTAAGAATCTGCTGGGCACTAACTTTAAGACCGCCAGAATAATCATCTTCTGACACCTCTCCTTCAACGATGAGCAGGCGATCGTTGTGTAACAACTCTCGGTACTTTTCGTAGCTATCTCCAAACAAGGCCACTTCCACCCTAGCTCTGCGATCGTCTAGGGTTAAAAATGCAATGGTTTTACCGCGCTTGGTTTTCATGGTTCGACTTGCCACCACTAAACCCGCTATCCACTGTTTGTCTTTTTTAGCAATAAGCTGATCTAAACGACAGCGTAAAAAGCGCCCTAGCTCATGATCGTAGCTATCAATAGGATGACCCGTTACATACAAGCCTAAAGTATCTTTTTCACCTTTTAACCGCTGTTTAAGGGTCAGAGGCCGGGCATCTATGTGCCGCTCATAAGCTTGTTCCAAACCTGCCAATTCATCCACTGGCGTAGCCATTTCACCAAACAAATCCATCATCCCAGCGTCAGCATTACGCTCACTTTGATCCGCTGATTGCACAGCGTCAGGGATGGCACTATAAAGCACAGAACGTTCTTTATTAGGCACTAGGTTGTCTAAAGCACCACTAGCTATCAATGCTTCTAATACCCGCTTGTTGATTTTTTTACTACCAACACGCTTACAGAAATCAAACAAATCGATGAAGTCGCCACTTTCTTCACGAGCATTAATAATTGCCGCCACCGGCCCTTCGCCAACTCCTTTAACAGCACCAAGTCCATAAACGACTTCATTAGCATCATTCACTGTGAACTTGTAATGGCTTACATTCACATCGGGCAGGTTGAGAGGCAGTTCCATACGCCGACACTCTTCAACAAAAATAACTATTTTGTCGATGTTTTGCATATCCGCTGATAACACAGCAGCCATAAATTCTGCAGGGTAGTGGCATTTGAGCCAAGCGGTTTGGTAGGCGACTAAGGCGTACGCTGCAGAGTGGGATTTGTTAAAGCCATAGCCAGCAAACTTTTCTACCAGATCAAAAATATTGCCTGCCAAACCTTCGTCGATACCGTTGGCTACACTACCAGCTAAAAATCCCGCCCGCTGCTTAGCCATTTCTTCTGGCTTTTTCTTACCCATCGCACGGCGCAGCATGTCTGCCTCGCCAAGGCTGTAGCCTGCCATCACCTGAGCGATCTGCATCACCTGCTCTTGGTACAAAATAATACCGTAAGTTGGTTCCAGTACTGGCTGCAATGCATCTAGCTGATAATCTTCATGGGGCCATGCGAGCTTAGCTCGGCCATGCTTACGGTTAATGAAGTCATCTACCATGCCAGATTGCAATGGCCCAGGTCGAAACAATGCCACAAGAGCGATAATGTCCTCAAAGCTACTAGGTAACTGTCGCTTAATAAGATCTTTCATGCCCCGTGATTCCAGTTGGAACACCCCGGTCGTCTCTGCTCCCTGAAGTAGCTTGTAAACAGGTTCATCAGCTAGGGGGATTGTCTCGATAGCAATGGCTGCTTCGCCCTTGGCCTTGCGCCTCTCGTTGATCATACCCATGGTCCAATCAACAACAGTGAGAGTTTTTAAACCTAAGAAGTCGAACTTCACCAAACCTGCATCTTCAACATCATTTTTGTCATATTGGGTGACTAAACCGGAACCATCTACATCACAATATAGGGGTGAAAAATCAGTTAACTTGGTAGGTGCAATTACTACACCACCGGCATGTTTACCCACATTCCGAGTTAGTCCCTCCAACTGATAAGCCATGTCCATTATTTCTTGCACTTCGTCATTGTTATCAATGAACTCCCGCAGAGCGTCTTCTTGCTCCACGGCCTTATTTAAGGTTATACCCACTTCAAAAGGAATTAATTTGGACAGTTTATCAGCCAAACCAAAAGGTTTGCCTTGCACGCGAGCTACATCTCGCACTACGGCTTTAGCTGCCATGGTACCAAAGGTAATAATTTGAGATACGGCATCCTTGCCGTAGGTTTGCGACACGTATTCAATCACGCGGTCGCGGTTATCCATACAGAAATCGATGTCAAAATCAGGCATGGATACCCGCTCTGGATTCAAGAATCGTTCGAATAACAGATCGTATTTCAGTGGGTCTAAGTCAGTAATTTCCAACACGTAAGCCACTAAAGATCCTGCACCAGAGCCACGCCCGGGGCCCACAGGAATGTCGTTATCCTTGGCCCAACGAATGAAATCCATAACGATAAGAAAATAGCCTGGGAAGCCCATTTGGCAAATGATGTTGAGTTCAAAATCCAATCGATCATCAAAGGTTTTACGTTTGTGATGATATTCTGGGTCTGACGGATCCAAAATAACTTGTAAGCGTTTATCCAGACCATCGCGAGATACCTGGCCAAAGAACTCATCGATGGTCATGCCTTCTGGCACGGGAAAATTAGGCAGGCAACATTGGCCTAGTTCAATATCCAAATTACAGCGCTTAGCAATCTGTACGCTATTAGCCAGTGCAGAAGGTAAATCTGCAAACAGGGACCGCATCTCTTCAGTGCTGCGTAAGTACTGCTGATTGGAGTATGCCTTAACCCTCCGTGGGTCATCTAAGGTCATACTTTGGTTAATGCACACCCGCGTTTCATGAGCTTCAAAGTCTTCTGCAGAAACGAACATTACGTCGTTGGTTGCCACTAATGGCACTTGTGCGACCTGTGCAAGTTCAACGGAAAGGTGCAGACAATCTTCGTCGTATTGACGGCCTGTACGCTGAATTTCTAAATAAAACCGGTCGCCAAAAATAGTGGTCCAGTATCTCAAAATCTCTTGGGCATCGTCCAAACCACGATTTATTAATGCCCGACCAACTTCGCCTTGAGCGGCGCCAGACAGCACGATAAGCCCTTCGTTTTTGTCAGCCAACCATTGCTTTTGTACAATGGCCTTACCGTCGGCCTGCCCTTCTTGAAAGGAGCGCGACACCAACTCTGTAAGGTTGAGGTAGCCTTTGGCATTCATAGCCAATAAAGTAATGCGACTGGCACTAGAGTCGCTTGTAGGCCCTGCTGCAATGAAAATATCACACCCACAGATAGGCTTAATACCGGCACCTTGCGCTGCTTTATAAAACTTTATCATGCCACACATGTTGGATTGGTCAGTTAAAGCGATGGCAGGAATTTGCTCTGCCTGCAGTGTTTTCATCAATGGTTTGATACGAATCATACTATCAATCAATGAAAACTCGGAGTGCATGCGCAAATGCACAAAGGGTACAGCTTGGGTCATATTAAGTTCCAATTAAACGTCGTACTGGCGCAAAACTGCGCCGATGGTGTGGGCTGATACCATACTCATCTAAGGCTTTCATATGCGCCTGCGTAGGATATCCTTTATGTTTATCTAGGCCATAGCAAGGGTATTGCTTATGCCATTCTAGCATCTCCCTATCGCGGGTGACTTTAGCAATAATTGAGGCTGCGCCAATGGTGATTTCTTTCGCATCACCTTTGATAATGGCTTCACTTGCACACATTAGCGAAGGACAGCAATTGCCATCGATTAATGCCAGATCTGGCACCATGTCCAAACTTTCTACTGCTCGCTGCATGGCCAGCATACTGGCATGTAATATGTTCAGCTGGTCAATCTCTTCAACGCTGGCTCTACCTACACCTACACTAATGGCGTGTTGATAAATTTGCTCGTATAACCTTTCTCTCACTTTTTCAGTAAGCTTTTTCGAGTCACCTAAACCTAAAATAGGTTTTGCCGGATCTAGTACCACCGCTGCCGCAACCACCTCACCAAATAACGGCCCACGGCCTGCCTCATCAACACCACAAATTACACCTACTCTCGGTGCCACTGTAATTATAGCCACCTGTTGGCTCATGTCTTACCCACTCGGGTAATATCTTCGCCGTGTTCTGCAATAACTTCAATCACAGCCTCAGCCGCACTAATATCGGCGCCACAAGCCAGCTGTTGATGTATATTAGCAAACTGACTGCGCTGTTTTTCGGCTGCCATCTGGTTAAACAATAACACCTCTAAATGATCTGCTATAAGCTGCGGCTGTACTTGGTCCTGTAGCAATTCTTCAACTATTTTTTCACCAGCTAACAAATTAGGTAAACTCACAAAAGAAATTTTAAGTTTGCGTTTGAACAAACGGTAACTAATTGGACTTAAGCGGTAACAAACTAGCATGGGTTTTTCAAACAACAGTGCTTCTAAAGTAGCCGTGCCCGAGGCCACCAACACTGCGTCTGCAGCCGCCAAAACCAAGTGAGACTGGCCTAATACCAGCGTCACCTTTAGATGTGGGTGGCCCTGTAATAAAGCGTTCAACTGTTGCTCTCTTTGCTGATTCGCCACCGCCAATACTAATTGTAAATTTGGGTTTTGGGTTTGCAATATGGCCGCAGCAACTAAAAAATCGGGCGCCAGTTGTTTGACTTCCATGGCCCTACTGCCTGGTAGCAAAGCCAGCACGGGTTGATCTTTTAGTTGCAGATCCTGCCTAGCCTGTGTCTGAGTTAATACACCGGGAATGACATCTGCTAACGGATGGCCCACAAATGTAGCCGGTATCTGGTGGCGGTCATAATAAGGCAACTCGAAAGGCAATAGTGCCAACACTCGGTGGCATGCCTTCGCCACAGTGAACACCCGATCTTCGCGCCAGGCCCACACAGATGGGCTCACATAGTGGACTGTGGGTATATTGCTGGCTTTGAGTTGCGTTTCCAAGACAAGGTTAAAATCTGGCGCATCAATGCCCACCATAGCCAGAGGAGGCTGTTGGGTATAGCGTTTAATCAGGCGTCTTCGAAGCAATAATAATTCGGGTAGGCGGCCCAAAACCTCTACCAAACCCATGACAGATAGGCGCTCTATAGGCACCAAACTTTTGAAACCAAGGGCGATCATTTGTGAGCCACCAATACCTTCAAAGTTGAGACCCGGCTGTTGTTTTAACAAAGCCCTCATTAAACCGGCCCCCAATATGTCTCCAGAGGCTTCACCTGCAACAATGACAATGGTGTTATTGGACATGGAAAACCTGCTAGCGAATGATGCCGCGGCTAGAATTTTTCAAAGAAGCAATTAAAACTGACAGTTCATCATCACCTACAGACATATCCTGAAGACGTGTGATAGCCGTGTCTAAGGTTAACCCTTGGCGGAAGATGATCTTATAAGCTTGGCGCAAAACTTTAATGGCTTCTTCACTAAAGCCCCGGCGTTTTAAACCTTGGGTATTCATGCCATGAGGAGAAACAGAATTGCCATTGGCCATTACAAAGGCTGGAATGTCTTTCAAAACTACACTGCCCGCTCCAGTCATACAATGGGTGCCAATATGGCAAAATTGATGCACGGCAGTAAAACCACCCAAAATAGCATAATCAGCCACACGCACGTGGCCTGCCAAGGCAACATTATTAGCCACAATAACATGGTCGCCCAATACACAGTCATGGGCCACGTGAACATTGGCCATTAATAAATTATGGTTGCCAATTTTGGTCACACCAGCATCTTGAATTGTGCCGCGGTGCAAGGTGCAACCTTCGCGTATGACGTTGTGGTCGCCAATTTCCAAGCGGGTAGGTTCGCCATTGTATTTCATATCCTGGCAGGCTTCACCCACGGAGCTGAATTGGAAAATATGATTGTTACGCCCGATGCTCGTTGGCCCTTTAACCACCACATGGGGTTCAAGCTTAGTGCCCGCTCCTAGTTCAACATTAGCGCCCACAATGCTATATGGACCAATTTCCACATCTGCGGCAATGACGGCGCTGGGATCAATAATTGCAGTCCCATGAATTAATGGTTGGGGCACTAAACCTTCCTATCTGCGCATAAGATAGTAGCAGAAGCAGCCAATTGGCCGTCAACACTTGCACTGCAATCAAACTTCCAGATACCACGCTTTTCAGACATAATAGAAGCCTCTAGCAGGAGCTTATCTCCAGGCACCACTGGGCGCTTAAAACGTAACTTATCAGAACCAACAAAATAATAGATAGATCCATCTTGTGGGGTTTTATTCATGGTCTTAAAACCAAGAATACCGGCAGCTTGGGCCATGGCTTCGATAATCAAAACACCTGGCATCACTGGGTGATCTGGAAAGTGTCCATTAAAGAAGGGTTCGTTAATTGTTACATTTTTGTAAGCCACGATGGAGTCACCTAAATTGAGTTCTGTGACCCGATCGACTAATAAAAACGGGTATCGATGGGGTAAGTACTCTCTAATTTCTTTAACATCCATAACCATGTTGGCACTTTCCTTATGTAGTACTTTTCGATATTGATCAGCTTTGAAGCCGGGCCATTTCTAATTCTAGTTGTTTAAGGCGCTTAGCCATCTGGTCAAGCTGTTTAAAACGCGCCGCGTTACGCCGCCATTTTTGATTATTGTCTAAGCCCGTGCCCGATGAGTATGCCCCAGGCTCGCTAATAGAGTGCGTCACTAAAGACATGGCTGTAACATGCACGCCATCGCCTAAGGTTAAATGCCCAGTAATGCCGCAGGCCCCTGCAATGGTACAATGCTTACCCAGTTTAGTGCTGCCTGCGATGGCGGTACACCCCGCAATGGCAGTATAGTCGCCTAGTTCTACATTATGGGCAATCTGTACTTGGTTATCCAGCTTAACACCATAGCCTATAATAGTGTTATCTAAAGCCCCGCGATCTATACTTGTGCCCGCGCCAACTTCAACATGATCACCGATAATGACGCCACCTAGCTGGGCTATTTTAACCCAATCTGGGCCATCTTTTGCAAACCCAAAACCATCTGCGCCGATAACAGCACCACTATGAATAGTACAACAAGCACCCACTTTAACATCATGGTACAAAGTCACATTGGCAGCAACATTGGTGCCATTACCAATACTGGAATGAGCACCCACAACACTATTAGGGCCAATAGAAACAGCATCACCTAGTGTGACATAAGGGCCAATTACGGTACCAGACGCTAGATTAACAGCACTACCAATGGTGGCCGTAGGATGAACTTCTGCACTTTTATCAATACCACTAAAATCAGGTGTTGGAGCAAACTGCTGTGACAATTTTGCATAACCCAAATAAGGATTATCTAACAGTAAACAGTGTCCAGCAAATAGTTTAGCTTGATCAGCATGCAAAATCACCGCACCAGCTCGGCTAGAATCTAGCTGGCTAGCATATTTCATATTTGCCAAAAAGCTCACTTGATGTGGCAATGCAGAAGCCAATGTAGCCAGACCGGTGACAGGGTAGCTTGCGTCACCTTCTAATTTCGCACCAATGAGCTCAGCTATGGCGCCTAAGGTTAAGTGACGCAATTACGGCTCCAAATTCAACAACTCAACTACCTTAGAGGTAATATCAATTCCAGCAGCGTTATAAATCGCAGACTGGCCGTTAATAATTAAAGAGATATCATTTTCTTCAACCAACTGACGCAGCACCTTATCTAAAACTGGGCGCATGTTGGCCAAAAACTCTTGCTCTACCTGTAGTTTAACATTGGATAAGTATTGCTTAAGCTTTTGGTATTCAACACTCACAGCCTGAATTTCTGCCTGCAATTTCTGCACCTCATCATTACTCATGATGTCTTTATCAGCTTCAAGGCGCTGTTGTAAAGCTTGTAGCTCTTGGCCCATAGCGTCTAAGCGAATGGTTTGAGGCTTGAGCTGAGCAGACAAATTTTGTCCCAAAGCGATGGCTTTTTCCGAAGCAAACATTGCCTTTTTAGCTTTAAGCACAACAATGATGTTTGCTATTGCCAATTGCGGTGTACTTAAAGTGACGGCAAAGGCTGCTGCGACGATCATTATCTTCACTTTGTTCATCATAGCTCCTTGTGGGTTTAGGCTAGAAAGGGCTGCCTAACGTAATGTGCGTTGATTGCGTTTTATCACCAGTTTTTTGTCTTAGCGGGGTAGCTACTACTAAGGTTAAGGGCCCCACTGGTGTCAACCATGCAAGGTTAAGACCACCAGAAACCCTTAGCTCTCCCGCAGTAAATTCACCAGATTGGTACACGTTACCCACATCAGTAAACAGTGAAGTGCGCACCGAGGGCATATCGCTGAACATTGGGAAAATTAACTCTGCAGAAGCCGTAGTAAGTAATTGACCACCCAGTGGCACACCATTGGAATTTTTAGGCCCCAAAGAATTGTTAGTAAAACCACGCACACTACCAAAGCCTCCACTGAAATAGTTGGCAAAAAACGGCGCTGTGGCAGTAGAGCCATAAGTACCTAATAAACCTACCTTCGCACCCGTAGTAAAGACTAAAGATTCGTTGTAGTTAAGGGGCACAAAATTACGGTAATCATAGCTCAATTGATAGAAGCTGAGGTCACTATTAGGTAAAGCTAAATCTAAGTTAACGCCATGAGAGCTGCCTATGGTTGGGTACCAAAAGTCATTCAGGGTACTGTTATTCCAGTTTACTGAGGTTTTAAACTGCTTGAACTTCTGTCCTTCTGCATTTACAAAAGCCGTAGCTTCTGTGGCAGGAGATGTGCCTAACTGTAGGTCAATACGCTCATAACCCACTTTGAAGTTTAACCGAGTAAAATCATCTATAGGATAGCCAAAGCGCATATCAGCTCCAACAGTATCGGTGATAAAATTGCTCACATCGACCTTGGAATAGTCCCGCTTGGTATAATACAAATCAAAGCCGCGACTCACTCCATCAACAGTATAATAGGGATTGAGGTAGCTGAATTTATATTTTTCAGTGCTGGAGCTAGAAGTCACGGATGCTTCCATTTTATTACCAGTACCTAAAAAGTTATTTTGATTGACTGAGCCGCCCCAAAACGCACCTTCACTGTCACTATAACCAAGCATTACAGACCAATCAGCAGTAAGTCCTTCTTCTACGGCAAATTCCACATCCAGCTGATCATCAGTACCTTCCACAGGTATGGTCTCTACGGCCACCTGGGTGAAGAAACCCAAACGCTGAAGACGTAATTTTGATGTTGTAATATCAGCCATAGACGCCACAGCGCCTTCCATTTGACGCATCTCACGTCGCAACACATCATCACCAGTGCGGGTGTTGCCACGGAAGTCTATGCGGCGTACATAGGTTCGTTTACCCGATCTAATTTGATACTGCACATCAACAGTTTCTTGACCTTCGTTAACCAAGGGAACTGGCTGCACTTCTGCGAAGGAAAATCCATTGTCTCCAAACAATTGTTTTACGTCTGCAGCTGCGTCGACAAGGTTTTGCCGAGAAAACACTTGGCCCGAAGGGGCGTCAATAAGAGCCCATATATCCGCCTCCTCTAAATCATATTGGCCAGCAATACTTAGCTTGCCCATTTTAAACTGTGTGCCTTCTACTAAGTTGATGGTAACAAACACTTCGGTTTTGTCAGCAGAAATAGCCACTTGTGTTGATTCAATATTAAACAGAACATAGCCTTTGTTTAAGTAATAGGATCGTATATTTTCTAGGTCTGCCGTGAGCTTTTCTCTGGAATACTGATCATCTTTAGTAAACAAGGTCCAAAACCCAGGCGTTTTCAGGCTCATTAAATCTGCAAGTTGGGCGTCGGTATAACTGTCATTGCCAATTATATTAATGTGGCTAATGGAAGAAGTGACCCCTTCATTAACTTTCACATCAATTGAGACACGATTTTCGCCCAAATCAGTTACCACAGATTCTACTAACACAGAGTATCGCCCCAGGCGATTATATTGTCGTTCTAACTCTAGCTCTATTTGCGCCAAAGTGGCACGTTTAAAAATTTCACCCTCCTTTAGACCAGCTGCTTTTAAAGCAGAACGAAGGTCTTCTGTTTTAAGAATTTTATTACCCTCTAGGCTAATAAAACCGATGGCTGGGCGTTCTTGCACGATAACCAACAATAGATTGCCTTCTTGCTCTAGATGAATATCTTCAAAGTAACCACTTTTAAACATACTTCGCGTGGCGTAAGCCAAGCTACGTTCGTCGGCTTCATCGCCTATTTTTAGGGGTAACTGCGCGAAAGCCTGGCTTGATGTAAGCCGCTGCAAGCCTTCTATATGAATGTCTTCAATAATGAAGCTCGCGGCCGTGGCCATTTGCGACACTGCCAATGTGCAACTTAACAAAACAGCTAAAATAATTTGTTTCATATTTCACTAACCTAAAATGAGATTAAAGACGCATCAAGTCATTAGCCACGGCTATAATCATGATGGTAAACACTAATGCCATACCAATACGTAAACCGATGGCCTGAATACGTTCAGGCACTTTGCGTCCTGTAACTACTTCTACAAGGTAATATAACAAATGCCCGCCATCCAGCATAGGAACCGGCAATAGATTTAACACTCCAAGGCTGACGCTTAAGTATGCCATAAAGCTAATGTAGGCAATCACACCAGATTCTGCCGAAGCACCAGCGATTTTAGCAATGCTAATGGGGCCACTTAAATGTTCAATAGACACTAAACCTTGTGCCATTCGGCCTAAAAATCTTAACGTCAACCTCGCCATTTCCAAGGCCTGCTGACCACCAGCAACCAAACCAGCAACCAAACCCAATTGTTGTTGAAACTGTATAGATTGAGGCCACGAAATAGACGCCACACCTATACCAATAAGACCAATGCGACCACCTAATTCATTGGTATAAGACCCTAACTGCACGGGAATCTCTAAGCTTTGTGAATGCCGTTCAAGGGTGACGCTAACCTCCATATCTGCATGGCCTTGAACAAAGGCGACAAACTCATTGTAGCCTGCCATAGGCTGTTGATTAATAGCCACTATTTTGTCACCAACCTGTAACCCAGCTATTTCTGCTGACCCTTTAGGGACGATATGGTCAAGTGTGATTGGTACGTTGGGGCGCCAAGGCTGCAAGCCCAGTTGAGCCATGGGGCTAGATTGTATAGACGCCGACATCCACCGTGTCACTGCGAAATTACGCTCTACCGGAACACCTATAGCCGGCAAAGCATCAAGCTTATTTGGTGCTATTGCTTGATCTTGTAGCAACCGCTCATCGAGTCCCTGTAACAAAAAGTCTATGGTTGTCGTTTCACCTATACGCTTTGCAAGGGCGATATTCACCGCTTCCCATGTGGGGGTCTTGTGACCATCAATGGCTAGAATCTGTTGTGGTGATTCGAATCCAGCAATATTTTTGTCCACCGCCACGGCCACAGGAATCAACTGGGATGTGCCAGAAATCTGCACCACAGTGTAGAGTAATGCGGCGAACAGCAGGTTAACCAAAGGACCTGCAGCAACTATAGCAATTCGTATCCAAGGAGACTTCTGATCAAAGGCAGCACTTAGGTCTTTAGTGCCCATCTCATCGTTGCGCGAGTCCAACATACGCACATAGCCCCCTAAAGGCAGCCAAGCGAACACGTATTCCGTACCATCTTTACCTAGTATGCGAAAAATAGGTCGTCCAAAACCTACAGAAAAACGTAATACTTTTACCCCACACCAGCGAGCCACAAAGTAATGGCCAGCTTCATGGACAGTAACAAGTACTGCTAGGGCAAATAGGGTGGTTAAGATGGTCATTACCATTACGCCATCATTTCCTTATGTACCAAACAAAATAAGACACAAAGCAAAGACTGGGGCGGCGGCCGTTAAACTATCAATACGATCCATTATACCTCCGTGTCCTGGTAGTATTGAGCCACTATCCTTAATACCACACTGGCGCTTAAACATGCTTTCCGTTAAGTCTCCTACAACAGAAACAAATAACAGTACTAAAGCCAATATATAGATACCAAAGGAAAGGTTTTGGGAAAAATGAAGGTACTGTTGAGTGATCATAGATACCAAGAGTACGGCAAGAGCAGCGCCACCAATACCCGCCCAAGACTTTGCAGGGCTTACATGAGGCATGAGTTTGCGCTTACCGAATCGTTTGCCAGCAAAGTAAGCCCCGGTGTCTGCGCCCCATACCATCAGAAACATATACACGATTAACCAAGGACCCTGATCCAGCTCACGGATATATACCATTGCAGCCCAGGTAGGTACCAGCACCAAAAAGCCAACAATGCCTTTGCTCACGCGCCCACACCAAAGGGCACAGGCTCTGGGGTAAAGCATCACCAACACTGTTGCTGCTAACCACCACAGAGCAGCTACGGCAAATATAATTTGCTCATAGTAAGGTAGGACTTTTTGGGCAACCACAATAGCGAAGAGCACGGACAACATATAAACCGTCCGCGCGCTTCGGCTCACAAGGCGCATCATTGCTGTCCATTCCCATGCAGCCATAAGCACGATAAGAGCCATAATCAAAGCAAAGGCTTTTGGGGGTAGAAAGAATACAGCCGCTAAAGTAAGTGGCGCGATCACCAAAGCTGTAGCAATTCTAGATTTCAACATATTATTATTTTACATTTTATTAAAGAGGCCAACCACTCCGTGGTTAAACACTTGATTCTTATTCTATTGATTGCGCACCAGTTTGGCCAAATCTCCTTTGTCTTTGACCAAACTGAGCTAATGTATCCACCATTTTTTGATGTTTAAATTCTGGCCAAAGCGCATCTACAAATACTAATTCTGCATAGGCCATTTGCCACAATAAAAAATTGCTTATACGCTGCTCTCCACTAGTGCGTATGCATAAATCAACTGCAGGCAAGTCCCCTAGACACAGAAATTTGCCAAAATCATCTTCACTTATAGATTCCGGGGGGGTGCCGTTTTCCGCGAGATCTATAGCCATTTTTTTGGCCGCTTCAAGAATATCCCATCGGCCGCCGTAATTGGCCGCAATACTCAACTGCAACCCAGTATTAGCAAATGTTTTTCCTTCAGCAGCCACTATCAACTTTTGTAACTCAGGACTCAAGCCAGATGTATCACCAATGATGCGCAACCGAATATTATTGTCATGTAGCTTATTCACTTCGAGCTTTAATACGTAGGCAAATAGGTCCATCAACGCTTTGACTTCGAGGGGTGGCCGACGCCAATTTTCACTACTAAACGCAAATAGAGTAAGCGCAGGGATTTTATAATGCACGGCCGTTTCAATTACCGCCCGTACTGCATCAACGCCAGCCTTATGGCCCGCTACACCAGATAGGCTGTGGCTTTTGGCCCAGCGATTATTACCATCCATGATAATGGCGACATGCTCAGGCAGTGCTCCTAGTTTGCGGGCCAGAATGGCTTGGCGCGGGTCAGTCATGCATTAATCCTTAATCTAGGCCTTATCAGAAATAATGATGTAGGTTAAACCTCCATCAAATCCTTTTCTTTCGTTACTAAAGCCGCTTCGATAGTTGCAACGTGCGCATCAGTAACCTTTTGCACCATGTCTTCGCCACGGCGCGCATCATCTTCTGAAATATCTTTATCTTTCAAAAGGTCTTTGATATCGCTATTCGCGTCACGGCGAATACTGCGGACGGACACGCGGGCTTTTTCGGCTTCTTCCCGGGCACCACGAATAAAACTCTTGCGGGTTTCTTCCGTGAGCGATGGCATAGGCACTCGAATTAAATCACCAGAGGTAGATGGATTTAGTCCCAAATTAGCCTTCATGATAGCTTTCTCTATCTCTGGCACCATAGGCTTCTCCCACGGAGATACCGCTAAACATCGACCATCTTCAACAGAGATGTTAGCCAACTGGTTAAGAGGCGTATCACTGCCATAATAAGACACCATTACGCTGTCCAGGATACTTGGATGAGCTCGGCCAGTGCGGATGCGTTTAAAAGCTTCACTTAGGGCTGCAATGCTCTTGTCCATGCGCCCATTGGCATCTTGCTGGATATCATTAATCATTCTATTCTCCGCCCTTAGGCAATGTCACATTCACCAAGGTGCCTTCATGGCCACCAACCACTAAATTGACTAAAGCCCCTGGTTTATTCATATTAAATACTCGCACTGGCATCTCTTGGTCACGACACAAACACATGGCTGTAAGATCCATAATGCCTAATTGCTTTTCTATAGCTTCATCAAAGGTGATGTATTCATACTTCACTGCATGTGGATTTTTAACTGGATCAGAATCATAAACACCATCAACTTTAGTCGCTTTAAGCACCACGTCAGCTTCAATTTCTATGCCGCGTAATGAGGCCGCTGAATCTGTGGTGAAAAATGGGTTGCCAGTACCGGCAGAAAAAATCACCACATTACCCTGCGACAAATACAACATGGCATTACGACGGTCATAATGATCTACCACACCACTCATTGGTATAGCAGACATCACTCGGGTGGTTATATTAGAACGCTCTAGGGCGTCTCGCATAGCCAAAGCATTCATCACCGTAGCTAACATGCCCATGTGGTCGCCAGTTACACGATCCATGCCGGCTTCACTGAGGGCCGCACCACGAAATAAGTTACCCCCACCAATCACTAAACCCACTTGTACGCCAATGCCTACCAACTGGCCAACCTCTAGGGCCATACGATCTAAAACCTTGGGGTCAATACCAAAATTTTCACTCCCCATCAGTGCTTCGCCGCTGAGTTTGAGCAAAATCCGCTTATAGCGAGGTTGCCGCTTATCAGAAATTGGCATTTATATTCTCCAAAACGTTAGTGTGCAGGCGCTATATTATTACTACAAAGATATAGCCCTGACAAAACAATAAGATAGTGACGTATTAACAGCTCAAGGGCAAGTTATGCGCTCAACTTCAGTCAAAAAAAAACGCCACCACAGTGGACTCATCCACCATGGCGACGCTTCATGGAGACTAATAAGACTTAACCCTTTAGCTGCTGTGCTACTTCAGCAGCAAAATCCACTTCCTCTACTTCAATACCTTCACCTACTTCTAAACGATTGAAGGCAGTAACAGAGGCATCAGCAGCTTTTAACAAATCACTGATTTTTTGATCTGGATTCTTAACAAATGGTTGCTCAGTTAAACTGTTTTCAGCCAAGAACTTGTTAATACGACCCATCATCATCTTGTCAACGATCGCATCTGGCTTGCCGGCCATATCAGGCTGGGCCTTGATGATGTCCTTTTCTTTTTCTACTTCCTCAGCTGTCATATCATCACGGCTAACTACACGCGGGTTAATGGCTGTCACGTGCATGGCGATGTCTTTAGCCAGTTCACGGTCACCCGCAGTCAATGCAATCAAAGTAGCAATTTTGCTGTTGCTGTGGACGTAAGCACCAACATTAGCAGCTTCAAGCATAACGATACGACGAGGAGTAATGTTTTCGCCAATCTTTTGTACCAACGCCTCACGGGCGTCAGACAATTCGCCTTCCATCAACGCAGCCATGTCATCTTGCTTAGCAGCAAACGCTGCATCAGTAACCTTAGTAACAAACGCAAGGAAGCCTTCGTCACGAGCAGCAAAGTCTGTTTCTGAGTTCACTTCAACCAGCACGCCAAAAGAATTATCATCGGCAACTTTTGCAAACACAACACCTTCAGCAGCAATACGACCCGCTTTCTTTGCAGCTTTCATGCCACTAGACTTGCGCAAATCTTCAATTGCCTGCTCAATGTCACCTTCAGCAGCAACAAGTGCTTTTTTACAATCCATCATGCCCAAGCCGGTGCGCTCGCGCAGTTCTTTAACCATAGATGCAGAGATAGCAGCCATTAGGAAATCCTCAAATTGGGTTCTCAACGTCACACAGGACGTCTTTAAAAAAAGGGAGCCAAGCTCCCTTTATTATACTCGCCTAGCTAAACCAAAGGTTTAGGCTTATTCAGCGGCTGCAGCTACTACTGCTGATTCTGCTTCTTCTTCAGCAACTTCTACGAACTCGCCAGCAACAGATGTGCCATCGTCTTTGCCAGATGCACAAGCATCAGCCATGGCAGAAACGTAGATTTCGATAGCACGTAAAGCGTCGTCATTAGCAGGGATTACGTAATCAATGCCGTCTGGGTTGCTGTTGGTATCAACAATACCGATAACAGGGATGCCCAGTTTGTTAGCTTCGTTGATCGCAATGCGCTCATGCTCAACGTCTACCACGAACAATGCGTCTGGAAGACCACCCATGTCCTTGATACCGCCGATTGCGCGCTCAAGCTTTTCCATTTCACGTTGACGCATCAACGCTTCTTTCTTAGTCAACTGCTCAGAAGTACCGTCGCTGAACTGAGTTTCTAAAGTACGGAAACGGTTGATTGACTGACGAATAGTCTTGTAGTTAGTTAACATGCCACCCAACCAACGATGGTTAACGTAAGGCATACCAACACGACTAGCGTGTTCTTTAATCAACTTACCTGCCGCACGCTTAGTGCCAACGAACAATACTTTGTTCTTGTTGGAAGCCATGTTTTCAACGATCGCAAGAGCTTCGTTCAACGCTGGCAAGGTTTGGTCTAGGTTGATGATATGGATCTTGTTACGAGCGCCAAAGATATACTGGCCCATTTTTGGGTTCCAGTAACGTGTTTGGTGGCCGAAGTGGGCGCCAGCTTTAAGCAGGTCGCGCATACTTACTTTAGTCATTTTACTTTCCTTTGTACGGGTTAGGCCTCCATAAACCCTCGTCTTGCTTATACTTTATTAAAAGAAAAGCTAGAACCATAGTTCGATCAGAAGCCTTAAAGCAGACCTCCAACACCCAGAACCATGTGCCGGTTTATGTGTGACGTTATAGTTAAGCTCCAAATACACAGCCCTTTTTGTTATAAAGAGCCCAGAACGAATTTGGGCGCGCAATTTATACCATAACTATCAGAAAATATCAAAAGTAATCGGGGACATCAATGGCTTAATGACCCTCTAGTGGATAATCAACTCGCTAGATAACTGATTACTGCATCTAGCCATGGCGTATTGCAAAGCCATCAAACAACTCATGCTTCAGTTGGCTACTTATTTCACCAGCCAATTACTCTTCTGGCGTATGATATATGCTTTTGTGACCACAGGCATCACTACTCGCGGCAAGGATATAAAAATCTTACTTCAAAGCCATGGGCTCAACTATGTCTGATATAATTACTCAAAATTTGGTTTACTATACAGATAGCCTTCCCGGTATAAAAAAGCATCGAGAAATACATGAGCATATTGATTAAAGACGCCGCTGAAATTGAAAAGATGCGTATCGCTGGCCGCTTGGCAGCGGAAGTATTGGAGATGATCCACGAACACGTGCAAGTGGGAGTGACCACCAATAAGCTTAATCAAATTTGCCATGACTATATTATTGATGTGCAAGAAGCTATCCCTGCTCCATTAAATTACCACGGCTTTCCTAAGTCTATTTGCACCTCAGTTAATCAGGTAGTGTGCCATGGCATTCCTAATGATAAGCCCCTTAAACAAGGTGACCTAGTTAATATTGATATCACCGTTATTAAAGATGGTTATCATGGTGATACCAGCCGCATGTTTGCCGTTGGCACAATTGCGCCCCACGCTGAACGTTTAGTCACCATTACTCAGGAATGCCTTTATAAAGGTATAGCGTTGGTAAAACCAGGTGCCCGCCTAGGTGACATCGGACATGTAATTCAAGCACATGCCGAGGCTAACCATTATTCTATTGTACAAGAGTATTGTGGCCACGGCATTGGTGTAGGCTTCCACGAAGACCCACAGGTACTTCATTACGGCAGGCCAAACACAGGCGTTGAACTCAAAGAAGGCATGATCTTTACTATTGAACCTATGCTTAATGCCGGCAAACGTCACGTTAAACTTAATAAGAATGATGGATGGACGGTAACCACCGTGGACAAGCGTTTATCTGCTCAGTTTGAACACACTATCTTGGTAACTGCCGACGGCTATGAAAACCTTACCATTCGTAAAGAAGAAATGGCCTAACAGTGTCTTTGGTTAGCAAGTCCCTGCAAGACCAACTTATTGATTACGAGCAGCTACAGCTACAGCTTGCCAGCCTCCCCGCTGCCAAAGTATTAAAAGCAGCCTTACACACGGGGCAAACCCAGCTCGACGACTTATTCAATGAGCATAAAGAAACACGGATTTACGAGCTTATCCATGCCCGTGCATGGTTAGTGGATCAGATTCTCTGCATAGCGTGGCAGCAATACTCCTGGCCAGATGAAGCTGCACTGGTAGCCGTGGGTGGTTATGGGCGCGGTGAATTACACCCGCAATCAGACATCGATTTACTTATTCTGTTAGGTAACGATCTTGATGAATCCTGCTGGCACAGTTGCACCCAGGAATTTATTACTTTTATTTGGAATCTAGGCCTGCAAATTGGCTCCAGTGTGCGCACCCTAAACGATTGCTACGAGCAGGCCAAAGGTGATATCACCATTGCCACCAGCCTACTTGAATCCCACACCATCATAGGCAAAGCTGGCTTACGCCGGAAAGTATTTGATTGGGTTATTTCTGAACAAGCGTGGAGTAATGAAGCCTTTTACAAAGCTCGCATTAAAACCCAACAACAACGGCACTTACGCACTAACGACACAGAATATAACCTCGAGCCCAACATTAAAAACTCTTCTGGTGGCTTGCGTGATATTCAAACTATTGGCTGGATTGGCAAACGACATTTTGGCCTGCGCTATATGGCACAACTTTCTGGACACAGCTACCTTAACCAAAATGAGTTAGACACCCTTAAAGCGGGTACTAATTACCTTTGGACCATTCGTTACGCACTTCATTTGATCACCAAACGACCAGAAGATCGATTACTATTTGACCATCAACGTAAATTAGCTGCTTTTTTTGGGTATGAGGATAATGACGATGAACTGGCTGTTGAGCAGTTTATGCATCGTTATTACCGCACAGTCATGCACTTAGCAGAGCTTAACCAAACCTTACTTCAACTGTTCGACCAAGCGATCTTACATGCACATGATGAAGATCTAGTTGTGTCCATCAATCGACGCTTTGAACTCCGCAATGGTCGTTTGCAGGCCTGTTATCCGAGCGTGTTTTTACGCCAGCCATTTGCCATCATGGAAGCCTTTGTCATATTAGCTCAACACCCCAAATGCCAAACCATTGGAGCCGAGTGCAAACGATTGATTCAAGCTCATCGTCACTTAATTGACGACAAGTATCGCCGTGATATTCGGGTGAATAGCCTTTTTATGGAGCTACTTCGCTCTCCCGAACGTATGTCTCACACTTTATTAGAGATGCAGCGCCAAGGTGTGCTAGGGGATTACCTTCCCAGCTTTCACAAGATTGTGGGGCGTATGCAGCACGATTTGTATCACATCTACACTGTTGACGCTCACACTATGAAAGTGGTGAAAAAAATGCGCGAACTGCTGCTACCAAGAGAGCAGAAGCGTTTCCCCGTGGCGGGTCGTTTAGTACATAAACTACCCAAGATTGAGTTACTGTACATTGCCGGCCTTTACCATGACATTGGCAAAGGTAGTGGCCGTGATCACTCAGTAGTTGGGGCTGAGGAAGTGCGGCAATTTTGCAAGCAGCATCAATTAGGAAAGTGGGACACGGAGCTGGTTAGCTGGTTAGTACGTCATCACTTACTCATGTCTATGACAGCTCAGAAACGTGACATTGGCAACCCCGATATCATCCATGAATTTGCCTCCAAAATGGGTGATGAATTACATCTAGATTACCTTTATGTGCTCACAGTTTGCGATATCAACGCAACCAATCCAGCACTTTGGAACAGCTGGCGTGCATCCCTATTACGCCAACTTTATACCGCCACCAATCGAGTGCTGCGTTTAGGCCTAGATGTACCGGTAGATCACCACGCACTTATTGAACAAAGCCAAACCGATGCCCGTAAGTTGTTGCAAGAACAGCGGTTTAATCCTGCCTCGGTAATGCGCTTATGGAAGAATTTGGGCGATGACTACTTTATCCGAGAGAACGCCAAAACCATTGCTTGGCATACTCGTACTATTTTAAACCACCAGATCGCAGGACCTTTGGTGGCTCTTAGCGAAACCTCATATAGCGCGTTTGAAGGTGGCACCCAGGTGTTCGTTTACACCCAAGACAAGGCCAACTTATTTGCTGCCCTTTGTGCCATCCTTGGCCAGCTTCACCTAGACATCCAAGATGCGCGCATCATTACCACAGAAGATGGTTACAGTATGGACACCTTTGTGGTGCTGGACACTGATGGCAACACCATAAACCAAACTCCCGCACTATTGGAAAAACTGCAACAACGCCTTACCCAAGCATTGCAGTACCCCGACGACTTTGCCTATATCGTCCAACAACGCCAACCTAGAATCCATAAACTTTTTAACCAATCCTCCATCGCTAGTTTAAGCAACCCCAAAGGCCGTAGCTGGACCCGATTAGAATTATCTAGTGCTGATAGGCCTGGCTTATTAGCCAAAGTGGGCTTAGTATTTATGCGTTTGGGTATTAGCCTACAAAAAGCCAAGATCCAATCTATTGGAGGCCGTGTGGAAGACGTGTTTTTTATTACCCTAAGCAATGGCGAGCGCATTATTGACGAAAGCCTGCTGAAAACCCTCAAAAATAATATTTGTAGCGCCTTGGAT
>Ga0209709_10000080_pt1 | contig 87699 bp, 96 predicted proteins | sample ArcticOcean_MG_C_2_FD_187435 | JGI IMG/M metagenome (GOLD analysis project Ga0209709, IMG submission 187435) | Marine microbial communities from western Arctic Ocean - ArcticOcean_MG_CB4_136 (SPAdes) (version 2) | ecosystem: Environmental > Aquatic > Marine > Oceanic | place: Arctic Ocean...
TTGGGTCTTTATTAATATTAACATTCTTAACTATATTTAATAAAGAATTTGATACTAAGAAGTGATCAATTCTTAAGCCATTATTTTTCTGCCAAGCACCTCTCATATAATCCCAATAAGTATAACCTTCTTTGTCACCATGAATATGACGGTAGACATCGTGAAAGCCTAGATTAATCATTTCTCTATATTTTTTTCTTATTTCAAGTCGGTATAAAGCATCATCTTCAAACCCTTTAATATTATAAGCATCTTCTGCTGAAGGAAGAATATTGAAATCACCTGCTAAAATAATATTTTCATTTTTTTTTGAAAGAGATTTGAGTTGTTTAATTAAACTATCAAGCCACTCTTTCTTATAAGAATATTTTTCTGTATCAACAGGGTTTCCATTGGGTGTATATATGTTAATTAACTGAATATTTTTTTTCTTATATTTTACTTCAGCTGAAATAATCCTTGACTGTTTTAGTTTATCTTTAATTAAATCTATTCTAATATTTTCTAATTTGTTTTTAGATATAATTGCAACTCCATTATAACTTTTTTGACCAAACACATGACTTTCATAGTTTAAGGCTGAAAAGTCATCATATGGAAAAGTTGGATCTTCTGTTTTTATTTCTTGCATCATTAGAATATTAGGAGAGAATTTTTTTAGATATTCTTTGATATTTTCAATACGGGCTCTAACAGAATTAACATTCCATGAAGTGATAACCATTAAAGAGAGAATGAAACTCCACACCCACAAGATGATTTGCTCTGTGGATTTGATATTTTAAATTGGTCACCAATTAATTCTGAAACAAAATCAACCTCAGAACCTTTTAATAAATTAGCAGAAGTTTTATCTATAAGTATATTTTCATGTTTTAAATCATCTATGGCTAATTCTTTATCAAAAGTAAATTCATATTGAAAACCAGAACAACCACCACCCTTAATAGCGATTCTAAAAAAAGATCCAGGATCCTTTTGTGACAGCAAATTATTAATCTGTTTTATAGCTTTATCTGTAAATTTAATTTCTTTAATCATATAACAACACTGATATTACTAATATAATATCAATTTATCGAATTTAAAGTATGAAAAATTACTCAAAATTAGCACTTTTAAAAAGCAAAGGTCGTATATTTAAAGAATCCACTACTATCTATAGAACACCCTTTCAAAGAGATAGAGATAGAATAATTCATAGTGCCTCTTTCAGAAGGTTAAAACACAAAACCCAAGTATTTGTTAACACAGAAGGTGATCATTATAGAACAAGAATCACTCACTCAATTGAAGTTGCACAAATAGCAAGATCAATTTCAAGACATTTAAAATTAAATGATGATCTTGCTGAAACTATTAGCTTAGCACATGATCTAGGACATACTCCATTCGGTCACGCAGGAGAAAAGGCATTAAACGAATGTATGAAAAATTTTGGTGGTTTTGATCATAATCTTCAAACTTTAAGAATTATAATGTTTCTTGAAAAAAAATACCTGAAATTTAGTGGACTTAATCTTACATTAGAAACGCTAGATGGTCTATTAAAGCATAATGGTCCAATAAAAGATTTATCATTAATAAAAAAATTGTTAGGTTTCAAAAGTTTTAATAATAAAATTAATTTTAATAGATCAACTTCACTAGAAGCTCAAATATCTGCTATATCTGATGACATAGCTTACAATAATCATGATATTCAAGATGGGATAAGAGCCAAAATGTTTAATTTAAGTGATTTGATTGAAATACATTTTTTTAAAGATATTTATAATTCACATAAAAAAAATATAAAAAAAAATAATAAAGAAATTCTCATATATCAAATAATAAGAGATTCTATAAACTTAATGGTTAAAGACTTGATTAAAAATACAATAAAAAATTTAAAAATTAATAAAATAAAATCTTTAAAAGACGTTTATTTATATGATGGAACATTAGTAAGTTTTTCTAAAAAATTTATAGAAATTGAAAAAGAAGTTAGATTTTTTTTACGAACAAAAATGTATAATAATAAGAAAGTATTAATAAAAAATAGAGAAGGTGAAAAAATTATTAAAAAACTTTTTTTAACAATTACTAAAAACCCTCAAAAATATTTGAAAAAAGAACAATTGGGAAAAGATAAATATAGAGCTATAGCTGACTATATTTCTGGCATGACAGACAGGTATGCAATTAACATATACAAAAGTTTAAAATGAACATATTTGATATTTATTTAAATAAGATTAAAAATTTAATCAAAAAATTAAATAAAGAAGGATTAATTGAATTGCCAGAATCTTTAAATGGAATTAATGTTGATATACCACCTTCAAATTTCGATTTTGATATTTCTACAAATGTTTCTATGGTTTTGTCAAAAATTAATAAAAAGTCTCCATTAGATTTAGCAAATCAATTAATTGGACTAATCAAAAATGAAGATCCGTATATTAAAAATATAACCATAGCCAAACCAGGCTTTATTAACATTAAATTTAAAACAATATATTGGAATAATTTTGTTAAAGAAGTTCATGAAAACAACAAAGAGTTTGGCATTAATAATAAAGAAAAGAAAAAAAAATACTTAATAGAATTTGTATCAGCAAATCCAACAGGCCCCTTACATGTTGGTCATTGCCGAGGTGCAATTTTGGGTGATGTTATTTCTAACATTTTAATTTTTAATAATCATAAAGTTTCTAAAGAATATTACGTCAATGATTATGGTAATCAAATTATTAGTTTTACTAAATCTGTTTTCTTTAGAATTAAAGAAATTTTACATAATGAAAAATTTCCTTTAGATAATCCAGATCTTTACCCTGGAGATTATTTAATTGAAATTGCCAAAAATATTATTGATGAAAATAAAAATCTTAATTTTGATATTTTTGAAAATATCGCAGAAGAATTAACTACTTTATCAGTAGCTCAATCCTTAAAATTAATTAAGAAAAATTTAAAAAACCTTGGAATTATTCACGATAATTTTATTAGTGAAACTAATATTGTTAATAATAATGAAGTTCAAAAAGTTATTAATAAATTAAAAAAAAATGATTTTATTTATGAAGGCAAAATAGAATCTCCCAAAGGTGAAAATGATAAAAATTGGATAGAAAGAAAACAACTTTTATTTAAATCTACTGATTTTGGTGATGATAAGGATAGAGCACTACAAAAATCAGATAAATCGTGGACTTATTTTGCTAGCGACGTTGCTTATCATAATAATAAACTTGATAGAAATTTTGATATATTAATAAATATTTTAGGAGCTGATCACGCTGGATATATTAAAAGAATTACATCCGTTGTAGAGGCCCTTTCAGGATCTAAAGGTAAATTAATATGCAAGGTAAGTCAGCTTGTAAAATTAATTAAAGATGGAAAACCCTTTAAAATGTCAAAAAGAAAAGGTGACTATATCACAGTAGAGGACTTAATTACTGAAGTTGGTAAAGATGCCACAAGATTTATTATATTAAGTAGAAGTAGCGACGTTGAATTAGATTTTGATTTTGCAAAAGTTAAGGAAAAATCAAAAGATAATCCATTATATTATGTTCAGTATTGTTACGCTAGAATTTCATCCGTTTTTAGACATGTAAATATTAATGTTAATAATGAATTAAAAATTGATGATTATAATTTTAAATATACTGAAGATGAAATAAGAATTTTAAAAAAAATTTCACAATGGCCTAGATGTATTGAGGTTGCTACCTTAAGATTAGAACCACATAGAATTTCAACCTATTTATATGAACTTGCATCAGAATTTCACTCTTACTGGAATATGGGAAAAGATAATAGTGAAAAGAGATTTATTAATAAACAAAAAGAAATTTCAAATGATAAGTTGGTTTTTTTGAAAATTATATCAAATTTAATTAAATCAGGCATGGACATTGTTGGTGTCGATACCCCTGAAAAAATGTAATGATAAAAGAATTAAAATATTTTTTTTATATATTACTTATTTTTATAATTTTTTTTTTAACATTAAAATATTATTTTTCAGATTTGAATGAAAAAAATTCTTATAGATCTTTACTAAAATTAGATGAAAAAATTATTAAATTTTCTCTTAATTTAATTTTACTTAATAATAATACAGATAATGCTACTGAATATGTAAAAAAAACTATTGATAAAAATAAAAAAAATTATCATTTTTGGGAATTAAAAAATAACAATGATTACTAGACGTAGTTTTATTACTGGCCTTAAATCGACGAAACTTTTAAAAAAAGAAGAAATTTTTTTAAGAAAATATAAACCCTGGGGTGTCATACTTTTTTCTAGAAATATTAAATCAATAATTCAAACAAAAAAACTGACAGATGAGATTAGAAAAATTTTAAAAGATAAAAATTATCCAATTTTATTAGATCAGGAAGGTGGGCGTGTTAACAGATTGTATAAATTTATAAATACCACCCCACTAACAAGTGAATATTTTGGAAATCTCTATCTAAAAGATAAAAAAAAATTTAATATTTATTATAACATTTTTATAGACAAAACTGCTTTTTTACTTAAACAAATAGGCGTTAATATTAATACCGTACCAGTTCTTGATATAAGAGTGAGAGGCTCCAGCACCATTATTGGTGATAGATCATTTTCTCAAAGTACAAAAATAATTAATAAATTAGGCAATTTTTGTATTAATTCTTTTCATAAAAAAAAAATAGGTACTGTAATAAAGCATATACCAGGACACGGACTAGCTAAAGTTGATAGCCACAAATTAACACCAACTGTAAATTCTAAACTTAATTTTTTATTAAAAAATGATTTTTCAACTTTTAAAAATAAAAAAAGCTTTTTTGCCATGACTGCACATATAATTTTTACCAATATAGATAAAATTAACACAACAACACATTCTAAGAAGGTTATTCAACTAATAAGAGAGAGAATTAAGTTTAATAATCTTTTAATGTCAGATGATATTTCTATGAAAAGTTTAAAATACTCAGTTAAGGAAAATACTCAAAAAGCCTTTATAGCTGGTTGTAATTTAGTTCTACATTGCAATGGAAAACATAAAGAAATGCTAGATGTTGCAAAGAACTCTCCTTTTATAGATAATTTTATTATTAAAAAAACATCACAATTCTACAAAATTTTAAGTTAATATTTGATATGAATGAAATCGATTCTAATAATTTTAATGTAGATCTTAATAATTATCAAGGTCCCCTAGATATTTTGTTAGATCTTGCAAAAGCACAAAAAGTAAATCTTGAAGATATATCAATAACAAAATTAGCTGATCAATTTCATGAATATATTCTTAATGAAAAAAATCTTAACCTTGAAACTGCATCTGAATATTTAGTTATGGCCACATGGCTTACTTATCTTAAATCAAAACTATTGTTACCCACAACACCAGATGAAGAATTTAAAGTATTAGAAGTTGCTGAAAAACTAAAACTTCAATTAAAAAAATTAGAATTAATTCGTTTACTTTCAGATCAAATGTTAAAAAGAAAAAGATTAGGTGTAGATATTTACATGAGAGGTATAAAAGGTAATATAAGATCAATTTATAGCACTGAATATAAATTAAATCTTTATGATTTATTAAAATCTTATTCATCTATAGTCATGACAAAAGACTTTCAGCGTATGAATATTCCTAAATTACCTGTTTTCACCACAGAAGATGGCATTAAAAGAATTAAAGAATTTTTTGGTAAATTAATTGATTGGAAAAATATTAATGATTTAATACCTAAATATTTCAAAAAAAATTTACAAAATAAAAAAAGTGGAAAAGCGGGAATTTTTGCAGGATCACTTGAATTAGTTAAAGAAGGAAACCTCATAATAAAACAAGATAAACTATTTGAAGATATTTATATTAAAGAAACTAAATGAAAAAAATTAAAAAAAATTTAAAACCTACTATTATAAATTTCCCCTATAAATCAAACAATGGAGAAAGAGAAGTTGAGGCTATAATATTTGCAGCTGCTGAACCCTTAGATGTTGATACAATTGAGTCAAAGATTTCTAAAAAACTTAATGTAGAAAAAATTCTTGAAAAACTTCAAAATGAATATTCTTCAAGAGGAATTAATTTGGTTTGTATTTCAAAAAAATGGTCATTTAGAACATCTGAAAATTTATCTAATTTAATGTCACAAGAAAAAACTGTTGAAAAAAAATTATCAAGAGCTGCTGTAGAAACATTGTCAATTATTGTTTACCACCAACCTGTAACTAGAGCTGAAATTGAAGAAATAAGAGGTGTAGCATTTGGGACTAATACACTTGATATATTAATGGAGCTTAACTGGGTTAAACCACAAGGAAGAAAAAACGTTCCTGGTAAACCCATCCAATATGCTACCACAGATGATTTTCTCAGTCATTTTAGTCTACAAAAATTATCTGATTTACCAACTGTAGATGAGTTAAGTTCTGCTGGTTTAATTGACCAAACTAATATTGATAGTGCAATTTTTGGAACTGGAAAATTTTACCAAGAAAAAAAAAAAGAAAATATTTACACAAATATAGACGAAATGTTGAGCAGCACACTAAGTCCTGATGAAGATAGATAAAAAGTTACTTTAAAATTTAATCTAAAAGAGGTATAAAAAGTAATGAGTATAGGAATTTGGCAAATAGCAATAGTTGTAATTTTGGTTGTCCTTTTATTTGGTAGAGGTAAAATTTCGAGTCTGATGGGAGATGTTGCAAAAGGTATAAAAAGTTTTAAAAAAGGTATGGCTACAGATGTTACAGACGATAGTGAGCCAAAAAATGTTTCTGAAAACAATCAAGACACAAACGATAAAGAATAGATTACATGCCCACTATTGGATGGCTTGAGATCCTAATTGTTGTCCTTGTAGCAATTATAGTTATTGGTCCAAAAGATTTTCCGTTTATGCTTAAAAAAGTTGGTTCTTGGGTTGGAACAGCAAAAAGATATATAAGCAATATTCAAACCGAAGTTGCTGATTTAGATTTAGATAACATTGAAAGTGACAAAACTAATGATAAAGATAATGAATAATAACAATAAAGAAACTGGCTTTATCAGTCATCTTGCTGAATTAAGAAAAAGATTAATTCATTCATTTATTTTTTTATTTATATTTTTTATTAGTTGTTATTTTTTTTCAGAACACTTATATGGTTTTCTTGTTAAGCCTTATGCTAATGCCGTTAAAGACAGTGGTATAGAAAGAAGACTTATATTTACAGCTCTTCAAGAAACCTTTTTGACTTATCTAAAAGTTTCTTTTTTTGCTGCTTTTTTTATAACATGCCCATTTATATTAACACAAATATGGAAATTTATAGCTCCAGGACTTTATAAGCATGAGAAAATTGCAATAGTTCCTTATTTAATCTTAACACCTGTTTTATTTTTTCTTGGAGGAATACTAGTTTATTATTTAATAATGCCTCTAGCTATTAAATTTTTTTTATCATTTGAAAGTAGCGGTGTTTCCACAGGCTTGCCAATTCAATTAGAAGCTAAAGTTAATGAGTACTTATCTTTAATAATGAAATTAATCTTTGCATTTGGGATAAGTTTTCAATTACCCGTAATTCTTAGTCTATTAGCTAGAATAGGTATAGTTGATGCAAAATTTCTTAAAGAAAGAAGAAAGTATGTTGTTGTAATGATTTTTGGTGCAGCTGCAATATTAACACCACCTGATCCAATTACACAAATTGGATTAGCTATACCATTATTGATTTTGTACGAATTATCTATATTTTCAGTAAATATCATTGAAAAAAAGAAAAATAAAAATGCATAACATTAAAGAAATTAGAAACAACATTGAAAACTTTACCAAATCTATAAAAAAAAGATTTATAGATTTAAATATTGAAAAAATTATATTACTAGATCAAAGTAATCGAAAATATATTCAAGAAAAAGAAATTTTAGAAAAAGAAAAAAAAGATATCTCAAAATTAAAGGATAAATCATTATTTGAAAAATCTAAAAATATTTCTATTAAAATTGAAGAGATTGGAAAATTACAATCAAAAACTCAAACTTTGTTACAAAATATTTTGTCATCAATTCCAAATCTACCTCACTCGGAAGTTCCTGTTGGAAAAGATGAGAATTCAAATATTGAAATTTCAAAAAATGGAACAATTCTTGATTTTAAATTTTCACCTAAATCACATTATGAGTTAGGTGAAAATTTAGATATGTTAGATTTTGACCTTGCTACAAAAACTACTGGTTCTAGATTTGTATTTGTAAAAGATAAATTGGCACTATTAGAAAGAGCACTATCTAATTTTATGCTCGACACACATGTTAATCATAATGGTTATAAAGAAATATCCCCACCACTTATAGCCACTGAATCAACTATGTTTGGTACGGGTCAATTACCTAAATTTGAAAATGATCAATTCGAGCTAATTTCGGAAGATTCTTCTGAGCGAAAATTTTTAATACCTACAGCAGAAGTTATATTAACTAATATTGTTAATAATCAAATTGTTGATAAAAAAAATCTTCCAATGAGATTTGTAGCTTCTACAGCTTGTTTTAGAAAAGAAGCAGGAAGTTATGGAAAAGACACCAAAGGAATGATTAGACAACATCAATTTTATAAAGTGGAAATGGTTAGTATTGTTGAGGCTGATAAATGTATGTCAGAACTAGATAGAATGACTGATTGTGCGACAAAAATTTTAGATCTTTTAAAATTGCCTTATAGAAAAATTATCCTATGTACGGGTGACATGGGTTTTAGTGCAGAAAAAACTTTTGATATAGAGGTGTGGTTGCCATCAGAAAATAAATATAGGGAAATTTCAAGCTGTTCTTCGTGTGGATCATTTCAAGCCAGAAGAATGAAAGCTAGGTATAAGAATGACAACAAGGAAACTGTTTTTGTTGGCACACTAAATGGTAGTGGTTTGGCCATAGGAAGAACTCTTATTGCCATACTAGAAAATTATCAACAAAAAGATGGTTCTATTATTATTCCAGAAGTTTTAAAGCCTTACATGAATAATCTTGAGAAAATTAACAAGATTTAAAGTTGTTTTAATTAGATAGATGTTGTAAGTATTCATTTTAATCAAGGAGAAACATGGATGCAGGAATAGGCCAATTTATACCATTAATTTTAATTTTCGTTATTTTTTACTTTTTCTTAATAAGACCGCAACAAAAAAAAGCTAAAGAACACAAGGCAATGGTCGAAAATCTGAAAAGAGGTGATAAAGTAATAGCATCCGGCGGAATAATTGGAACTGTTGAGAGAGTAATTGATAATGATAAAGTAGAAATAGAAATAGCTGAAAACGTTAAAGTTGTTCTTATTAAATCTACAGGTATCCAAGGCTTACTTAATACAACAGAAGAAAAAAAATAACATTCAAGCAAAGTGTTATATTTTTCTAAATTAAGAATAATCTTAGTTTCATTAATTTCTTTAATATTTATTTATATAGCGTTATCAAATTTTATTAAATTTGATGATAGTTTTTTTAATAAAAAAATAAATTTGGGATTAGATTTACAGGGTGGTTCTTATCTTTTATTAGAGATTGATAATAACCCAATAATAATAAAAAAATTACAGAATACTACATCAACTATAAGAAATTTTCTTAAAGATGAACAAATCGATTTTAGTGATTTAAGAATTGTTGAAAAAAATATTTTTTTTAATGTTAATAAAAGTAATCATGAAAAAGTAAAATTATTATTCTCTGAAGAGACTAGTGAAATTAACCCTTACTATCCTCAATATAAATCGCACCAATTTGATCTATCAGTACAAGGGGATGAATTTAAATTAGAATTTTCAAAATATGGAATTATAGATATTAGAGGCTCATCACAAGATCAGGCAATTGAAATAGTAAGAAGAAGAGTTGACGAAATTGGAACAAATGAACCCAACATTCTTAAAAGAGGCAATAATCGAATTCTTGTTGAATTACCTGGCTTAGAAAATCCAATGAGGATTAAATCATTACTAGGCAAAACAGCAAATTTAACTTTTAGATTTGTTACTCAAAATAACAACGAAACCTTTGGTGTAGAAAAGCTTTTTTACGAAGATGACTCCAGTGCAGTTTTAGTTAGCAAAAGAATAATTCTTAGTGGTGAAAATTTACTTGATGCACAACCACAGATGAATAACCAAACTAATGAAACAGTTGTGTCATTTACTCTTGATAGAGTTGGAGCTAAAAGATTTGGAAAAGCTACCAGTACTGGAATTGGCAAGCAATTAGCCATTGTTTTAGATGGAAAAATTGTTAGTGCTCCGGTTATTAGAGATACAATAGCTAGTGGAAATGGCCAGATTAGTGGCAACTTCACATTTCAATCTGCAACTGATTTAGCTTTATTACTAAGATCTGGAGCCTTACCTGCGCCACTAAATATAATTGAAGAAAGAACTGTGGGGCCTGATCTTGGCCAAGACTCAATCAACGCCGGTGTTATTGCTTTAATGATTGGTTTTTTACTGGTGATTATTTTTATGTTTTTTAAATATAGATTTTTTGGTTTGATTGCCAACATAACATTAATAATAAACCTACTTCTTCTAGTTGGAATACTTACATTATTTCAAGCAACTTTAACACTTCCTGGTATTGCTGGTATTATTTTAACAGTTGGAATGGCAGTAGACGCAAACGTTTTAATTTTTGAAAGAATTAAAGAAGAGTGTAGAAATGAAAAAAATAATATTATTGCCTTTGATACTGGTTATATTAAATCTAAAACAGCTATTATAGATGCTAATATTACAACGTTGATAGCCGCTATAATCTTATTTTTTATGGGATCTGGCCCTATAAAAGGTTTTTCAGTAACACTTGCTGTAGGTATTTTTACAACTTTATTTTCTGTTTATTTTATTGCTAGACTTTTTACTGGCCTTTATGTTCTAAAAAATAAAGATAAAATGAATTTAATATAAATGATTAGTTTCAATAAATTTTATAAATTATTTAACCTTATTTCACTATGTCTAGTCATAATATCTATTCTATTGTTATTTTTTAAAGGACTTAATTTTGGTGTAGATTTTAAAGGTGGAACTTTAATTGAATTAAGAGCTAATGATAAAAGCATTAACGTTATGTCTTTAAGACAATCTTTTAGTAAAATGAATCTAGGAGATTTTAATGTTAAAAAATTTGGTAATGATAAAGATTTTTTAATTAAGATTGAGAAAAAAGATACAAGCGCTAATACTATTGAAATTATTAAAAAAGAACTAACTTCTTCAATAGGTGGATCTTTTAACTTTAGAAGAGTAGAAAATGTTGGTCCAAAAGTTAGTGCTGAATTATTAAAATCTGGTGTTATAGCTATAGCACTATCTTTAACAGCCATGTTATTTTATATATGGATAAGATTTGAATGGCAATTTAGCTTAGGTGCTATTTTAGCTTTATTTCATGATGTTATTATAACATTGGGTCTTTTTTCACTATTCAATTTAGAGATAAACTTATCAATAGTCGCTGCTGTTTTAACAATAGTTGGCTATTCTATGAATGATACCGTAGTAATTTATGACAGAGTTAGGGAAAATCTTAGAAAATTTTCAGATATTAAAATTTATGAACTTACAAATATTTCAATTAATGAAACTCTTTCTAGAACTATAATTACATCAGTTACAACATTGCTTGCTCTATTTTCAATTTATTTATTTGGTGGAGCGATATTAAAAGGTTTCTCTTTAGCTATGATTATGGGTGTTGTATTTGGAACTTATTCTTCAATATATATTGCTAATCCAATACTTGTAAAACTTAGAGTTTCACAAAAAACAATCTTAAAAGAAGATGCTGAGTAAAAATTAATATAGATTTTGAGCTGCTACCATTGAAAGCAACATTGGTAGAGATAAAAGAGTATTAGTTCTTGAAAACAACATAGCTGTTCTAGCTGATTTTGCTTTAATATCAGGTTCACATTCAACCATACCCAATGCTCTTTTTTGATTTGGCCAAATTATAAACCAAACATTGAATGCCATATATAAACCAAGCCACATCCCAATACCAATAGCTGTGCTTTTTCCACCACCAGAACTAATACCTAAGGTCATAGCTTCATGAACATAACCATTCAAATACGCTAAAAGTAACCCTGATACAACTGTCAGCAGTGCAGCCCATCTAAAATAAAATAAAGCAGCTGGTGCAATAACTTTACCAATAGCAGGCTTTTGCTCATCAGGAATTTTAGCCATATTTGGAATTTGAACAAAGTTGAAATACCAAAGTAAACCGATCCACATTATTGCAACGGTCACATGAATTAATCTTGTTAACCAACTCCAAAAAATTGTATCAAAATCAAAACCACTATTGCCATAAAATAAGCCTAAAAAAAGAATTATTGCTAAAGCTAATGATGTATGAATTGTTTTAGGTAGTGATGATAATAAATTTCCCATTATTCAGATTACTATATACTAAAAAAATCTAATTTTTCAATTATTTTTTAAATTTGTCAACAAGCATTGGTTTTAAATATTTACCAGTAAAACTACCCTTAATATTAACAATTTCTTCAGGTTTTCCTTCAGCAATAATGTTTCCACCATTTATACCACCTTCAGGACCCATATCAACAATGTAATCAGCCGTTTTAATTACATCTAAGTTATGCTCTATTACTACTACGGTATTTCCAAGCGCTACAAACGTATGTAGTATTTCTAATAATTTTTTAATATCATGCTGGTGCAATCCCGTTGTTGGTTCGTCTAGAATATACATGGTTCTGCCTGTTGATCTTTTAGACAATTCCTTAGCTAATTTAATTCGTTGAGCCTCACCACCAGATAATGTCGTTGCCTGTTGTCCAATTTTTATATACCCAAGGCCAACTTTTTTTAAAGTTAATAGTTTTGTTTTAATGTTCGAAATATTTTCAAAATATTCACAACCTTCATCAACTGACATATCCAATACATCTGCAATACTTTTATCTTTAAATTTTATCTCTAGAGTTTCTCTATTGTATCTAGTTCCTTTACACTCATCACACTGAATATAAACATCAGGTAAGAAATGCATTTCGTATGTAATAACACCATCTCCTTCACAAGCCTCACATCTTCCTCCCTTAACGTTAAATGAAAATCTACCAGGTTTATAGCCTCTAGTTTTTGATTCAGGCAAAGCCGTAAACCAATCTCGGATTGGACCAAAAGCACCTGTATATGTTGCTGGGTTTGACCTTGGGGTTCTACCAATAGGTGATTGGTCTATATCAATAACTTTATCTATTAATTCAACTCCCTTATATCCCTTAAAGGCTTTAGGAACTTTTCTCGCTTTATTATTTAATGTTAAATTGAGTGCATGATATAATGTTTGAAGTATTAAAGTTGATTTACCACTACCTGAAACACCTGTTACACAAGTAAAACTTCCAATTGGGATCTTAAGATTTACATTATTTAAATTATTACCACTTGCACCATTTATTTCTACAAACCGGCCATTCTTAGCAAGCCGCCTAGTTCTTGGTATTGAAATAAACTTTTTATGTGATAAGTATTGTCCTGTTATACTATTCTTATTTTTTAATATTTCGTTATAATTACCTTGAGCAATTATTTCTCCACCGTTAGTTCCAGCTTCAGGTCCAAGATCTATTATATGATCTGCATTTTCCATGGTTTCAGTATCATGCTCTACTACAATTACTGTATTACCTAGATCTCTAAGTCTCTTTAAAGCATCTATAAGTTTAATATTATCTTTTTGATGCAATCCGATAGATGGTTCATCCAAAACATATAACACCCCAGTTAAGCCAGATCCAATTTGTGAGGCAAGTCTAATCCTCTGAGCCTCACCACCAGAAAGTGTACCAGATTCTCTTGATAGAGTTAAGTAATCTAAACCTACATTTAAAAGAAAATTTAATCTTTCATTAATTTCTTTTAATATATGTTCTGCAATTTTAAATTGTCTATTATCAAGGTTTTGTTCTAAACTTTTAAACCATTTTGCTGCATCTAAAATGGATTTTTTAGTTACATCACTTATGTTTTGATTGTCAATTTTTACACATAAAGCCTCTTCTTTTAATCTGTTACCGTTACATCCTTCACATGCAGAATCAGATTGATACTCTGAAATTGCCTCTCTTTTCCATTCACTGTCAGATTCTAGAAATCTTCTTTCAAGATTATTAACCACACCCTCAAAAGTTTTTTTATGTGAATATTTTTCATATCCATCATCATAGTTAAATTTAATTTCTTCTTCATCTGAGCCAAATAGGATTACATCTTTAATTTTTTTAGAAAGTTTTTTCCATTTTTCATCTAAAGAAAAACCATAATGTTTAGCTATAGATGCTAATGTTTGAGCATAATATAGTGTTGTCGATTTAGCCCAAGGTTCTATAGCTCCATCACCAATACTTTTTTTTTCATCTGGAACAACAAGGCTTGGGTCAACGTTTAACTTTACACCAATACCCTCACATTCAGAACATGCTCCATAAGGACTGTTAAAAGAAAAAAGTCTTGGTTCTATTTCTTCAATAGTAAAACCACTTTCTGGACATGCAAATTTTGTTGAATAAATTAGTTTTTCAATTTTTCTAAAATTTTGTGGCAATGTTTCATTTTCATATTCAATAAAAACCAAACCACTTGACAAGTTTACAGCAGCTTCAATGCTTTCAGCCAGTCTATTACCAAGATTTGAATTTAATACAATTCTATCAACTAAAACTGAAATATCGTGTTTAATTTTTTTATCTAAATTTGGAACTTTATCTATGTTATACAAAACGTTATCTATTTTAATTTTCCTAAAACCTCTTCTTTTGTAGCTAAGGATGTCTTTTTTATATTCACCCTTACGTCCTCTAACGACTGGTGCGTAAATATAAATAGTAGATTTTTTTGGTAATTTTTTTATCAAATCAACAATTTGAGTAATTGTTTGTGATGTTATTGGCTTACCTGTAAAGGGTGAGTAGGGAATACCTGCTCTTGCATATAGTACCCTCATATAATCATATATTTCTGTTACTGTAGCAACAGTTGATCTTGGATTTTTTGATGTATTTTTTTGCTCTATTGCAATAGCTGGACTTAAACCCTCAATTAAATCAACATTAGGTTTTTTCATTTTATCTAAGAATTGCCTAGCATAAGCTGATAAACTTTCGACGTATCGTCTTTGACCCTCAGCATAAATCGTATCAAATGCTAAGGATGATTTTCCTGACCCAGAAAGCCCAGTTATTACAACAAACTGATCTTTAGGAATTTCTACTGAAACATTCTTTAAATTGTGTTCTTTTGCACCCTTAATAACTATCTTTTTGATCATAATTTTTGTTGCTTTAAATTAATAAAATTAATATTCAGATTAAATTGTGATATAAAACTAAATAATTAAATTAACAAATTTAAAATATTATGGCTGGAAGTTTAAATAAAGTATTATTAATTGGGCGTTTAGGCGCAGACCCTGAAATTAAACAAATGGTTAATGGCAAAAGTGTTGCTAGACTAAGCTTAGCAACCAGTCAATCCTGGAAAGACAAAGCTACAGGCGAAAAAAAAGAAAAAACAGAGTGGCATCGTATTGTTGTATTTAATGAAGGACTAGTGAATGTAGTCCAGCAATATTTAAAAAAAGGAGCTCAAATTTACGTTGAAGGGCAAATAACAACAAGAAAATGGAAAGATGAACAATCAGGACAAGATAAGTATTCAACTGAAATTGTAATTCAAGGCTATAACTCTTCATTAACAATGTTAGGTGGTGGTAATTCAAGTGGAGGAATTCAAAATGACAATACTCAAGCACCAGCAAATAATCTAGAAGACAGCTCTCAAGCTTCAAACGACATGGATGATGAGATTCCATTTTAGTTTTTATGCAAAAAATAGAAATTCCTAAAGAAAATAATATTAAAATAATTTCAATGCATGACGAGATGAGTTCGTCTTACTTGTCTTATGCAATGAGTGTTATCGTTAGTAGAGCACTTCCTGATATTAGGGATGGATTAAAACCTGTCCATAGAAGAATATTATTCGCCATGTATAAAGGAGGATATGATTGGTCAAAGCAGTTTAGGAAATCAGCAAGAATAGTTGGAGATGTAATTGGTAAGTATCACCCTCATGGTGATCAATCAGTTTATGATGCCTTAGTTAGAATGGTTCAAGATTTTTCTATGAGTTTACCACTTGTTGAGGGCCAAGGTAATTTTGGTTCTATTGATGGTGATCCAGCTGCCGCTATGAGGTATACCGAAACTAGACTAGGTAAAATTTCACAATTTTTAATAGATGATATAGAAAAAAACACTGTTACTTATAAAAGCAATTACGATGAAACTGAAAAAGAACCTACAGTTTTACCAGCACAATATCCGAACCTATTAGTTAATGGAGCCGGTGGTATTGCAGTTGGGATGGCAACAAGTATTCCACCACATAATCTAGGAGAAATAATTGATGGAACATTAGCTTTAATAGACAATAAAGATATTAAGATAAAAGAATTGATGAAACATATTCCTGGACCAGATTTTCCAACTGGAGGTATTATTATTGGCAAAGAAATAATTAAACAAGGTTACAATACTGGCAGAGGATCCTTTAAAATAAGAGGTGAAATAAGTGTTGAAAATTTAAAAAATGGAAGAGATAGATTGGTTATAACTTCTGTTCCTTTTCAGGTAAATAAATCTTTGTTAAATGAAAGAATTGCCCAACTAGTAAGAGAAAAAAAAATTGAAGGAATAAAAGATATAAGAGACGAGTCAAATAGAGAGGGTATTAGAGTTTCAATAGATTTAAGAAATGGTGTTGAGGCAGAAACTATTAAAAGACAGTTATATAAAAATACATCTATTGAAAGTTCATTTGGCTTCAATACTTTAGCTATTGTTAATGGAAAACCTGAAACCTGTAATCTAAAAGATTTTTTAACAAATTTTTTATCCTTCAGAGAAGATGTTGTAATTAAAAAAACTAAATTTGATTTAAAAAAAGCTGAGGATAGAGCCCATATATTAATTGGTTTATCTGTTTCAGTAGAAAATTTAGATAAAATAATAAAGATTATTAGATCTTCCAAAACACCAGATGATGCAAAAAAAGCATTAATTAACACAAAATGGAAAATTATTAAATCACTTAAGTTAATTTCATTAATTGAAAATAAAAAAGTAAAGAATTTATATTCACTATCTGAACCTCAGGTAATTTCAATTTTAGAATTAAGATTACAAAAATTAACTGCTCTTGGAATTAATGAAATTGAAGTTGAAATTAAAAAACTTGCATTATTAATTGCTAGTTTTAAAAAAATTATAAACTCTAAAAAAGAATTATTAAAAGTCATAAGTGAAGAGCTTAAAAATATTAAAGAAAAATTTTCGGTTCCAAGAAGAACTAAAATTATAGATGCAATACTTAATTACGATATAGAAGAAACTATTCAGAAAGAATCTGTAATTATAACGGTTACACTTCAAGGTTATATTAAACGTGGTGCACTAAGTGGTGTTAAACAACAAAAAAGAGGTGGAAAAGGAAAGTCAGGGATAACAACACGAGAAGAGGATTCTGTTGTTCAAACACTTTCTGTTAATACTCATACTTCAGTATTATTTTTTTCAACAGAAGGACTGGTTTATAAAATTAAAGCTTGGAAAATTCCAGAAGGCTCTACAACATCTAAAGGTAAATCTTTATTTAATATTTTACCATTGAAAAATCACCAATCGATAAGCTCGATAATGCCATTTCCTGAAGATGAGTCTGAATGGAAAAATTTAAGAATAGTATTTGCCACCTCACAGGGTAAAGTCAAAAAAAATACTCTTGAAGACTTTTCTTCAATCAATACAGCTGGTAAAATAGCCATGAAATTAGATTCAAATGATAAAATTGTTGGTGTAATAATATGTAATGACGATCAAGATATCATGCTTAGTACTAAAAATGGAAAATGTATAAGGTTTGAATCTAAAAAATTGCGTATTTTCAAAGGAAGATCTTCCAAGGGTATTAAAGGTATTAATTTAGCACCCAAAGATGAAATTGTTTCTTTGTCAATTGTAAATCAAGTAAAAATCAAAAAAAATGGAAAAACTAATATTGATGAAAAATCTGAATTAATTTCCAAAGAAAGATTTATCTTGTCAATAACTGAAAATGGTTATGGAAAAAAAACATCCCATTTCGACTACAGAGTAACCAATAGAGGTGGAAAAGGTATTATTGGAATAATTAATTCTCCAAGAAATGGAAACGTAGCATCATCATTTCCTGTATATGATGGTGATGAAATAATGATTTCAACAAATAAAGGGAGAGTTATTAGAGTTGCTGTAAAAGAAATTCGCTCAGCAGGAAGAAATACTCAAGGTGTAAGAGTTATTAAATTATCTGGCGATGAAAAAGTAGTTTCAGCTATAAAAATAGATGATAACTTATTGTAATGAAAAAAGTAGCCATTTATCCAGGCACATTTGATCCTATAACATACGGACATATAGATGTTATAAAAAAATCCTTAAAATTATTTGATAAAATTGTTGTTGCTGCATCTAAAGGTACTAACAAAAACTATCTTTTCACCTCTGATGAAAGAGTTGATATAATTAGGAAAGCTCTTTTTTCTGATTTAAAACTTGACAATAAAAAAATTGATATAATTTCATTTGAATCTTTAACAACAGATCTTTGTAAAAAATATAAATCAAATATAATATTAAGAGGTTTGAGAGCCGTATCAGATTTTGAATATGAATATCAATTAGCGGGAATGAATAGAAAACTAAACAATAATATTGAAACAATATTTTTAATGTCTGATGTAGAAAATCAAATAATTTCTTCTAAATTTGTTAAAGAAATTGTTAGATTAAATGGCGACATTAAAAAATTTGCTACAAAAAGTACAATAAAATCTTTAAAAGATAAATATGAATAAATTTATTATAAAAATTTTACTATTATTTTTTATACTAACCAACAATAATATAGCAGAGGAGAACATTATGATTTTAAAACTCAAAGATGGAGATGTAAAAATAGAACTTTACGAGGATAAGGCTCCAAACCATGTTAAGAGAATTAAACAACTTGCTCAAGAGGGAAAGTATGATGGCGTTGTATTTCATAGAGTTATTGAGGGTTTCATGGCTCAAACAGGAGATGTTAAGTTTGGGAATTCTTCTAATGATGATTTTAATCTAAGAAGAGCTGGAACAGGTGGTTCTGATTTACCTGACCTTAAAGAAGAATTTAGTGACTTACCCCACCAAAGAGGAACGCTTTCAATGGCAAGATCACAAGATCCAAATAGCGCAAATAGTCAATTTTTTATTTGTTTTAAAGAAGCTTCTTTTCTAGACAAACAATACACAGTTTTTGGTAAAGTTGTCGAGGGCATGGAATTTGTTGATAAAATTAAAAGAGGTGAACCAGCCTCTGATCCAGATAAAATTATTAGTTTTAAATAATATTTACAGTCCATCAATGTCATTAAAAAACTTTGAATTTAATGTCATTGAGAAAGAAAACTATGCGAGAACAGGTTTAATTGAAACATATCGTGGAAACATTCAAACACCTGCTTTTATGCCTGTCGGAACTCAGGCTACAGTTAAAGCATGTTTAATTGATGATGTAATTAAAACAGGATCTGAGATTATTTTATCAAATACTTATCATTTAATGATTAGACCTGGCATTGATAGAATTATATCAGCAGGTGGACTTCATAAATTTATGAATTGTAAATTACCAATTCTTACTGACTCGGGTGGATTTCAAGTTATGTCTCTTTCTAAATTAAACAAAGTTGATAGAGAAAAAGGAGCAATTTTTAATTCTCATGTTGATGGTAAAAAATTTATATTGAGTCCAGAGGAAAGTATACGTATTCAAAAAGGTTTAGATTCTGACATAGTCATGATTATGGATGAGTGTCCTAAAAAAACTAACGATTATAAAATTATTAATAAATCAATGGATTTGTCACTTTATTGGGCTGAAAGATCAAAAGATGCATTTGGTTATAATCCTCACAAAGCTTTATTTGGAATAGTTCAAGGTGGTTTATTTAAAGATCTAAGAATTAGATCACTTAATGAATTAATAAAAATTAATTTTGATGGATATGCCTTAGGAGGCTTAGCAGTTGGCGAGTCCCAAAAAGAAATGTTTGATGTATTAGACTATATAAAAAAGCATATGCCTGAAGATAAACCTAGATATTTAATGGGTGTTGGAACACCTCAAGATATACTTGGAGCAGTTAAAAGAGGTATTGATATGTTTGATTGTGTTTTACCAACAAGATCTGGAAGAACTGGTCTTGCTTTTACCTGGCAGGGTAGAATTAATATTAAGAATAATAAATATCAAAATGATAATGATCCTATAGATCTAAATTGTTCAAATTTAAATTTGAATAAATATTCAAAAAATTATTTAAATCATTTATTTAACACAAATGAAATTCTTGCCTCAATTCTTTTAACCCTTCATAATATTAATTTTTATCAAGAATTAATGTCTGCTATAAGGGAGAATATTAAAAAAGGTACTTTTCATCAATTTCATGATCAATACATTGATAAGTTGTAATATTAAGTATTTGCATTTTGTTAACTTATGCAATAAATACATATTTTTTGGTAATAAAAATTATTAAGTTTAGATATTTTTTTATTGTTTAAATTTTTAAGTGTAAAGAAATTTAAAAATTTTAAAGAGGACTTCACCAAAAGTTTTTTTTTAAAATTAGATAAAAAGAAACTTCAATCTTAACTTTATTTTTTTATATGGGCCCTTAGCTCAGTTGGTAGAGCAATTCCCTTTTAAGGAATGGGTCGATGGTTCGAGTCCATCAGGGCTCACCAAAATAGTCAAAGTAAACGTTTCTAAACAATTTTAACTACCTTAATCAAATCACCCTAAGTGTTATCCAAGTTTACGTTATTAAGTTTATTTGTTAGGATGAGGTGTTTTTGAAAATTAATATAAATGAATAAAAATCTAACAATAATAATAGTTTTATATAATTCTTCTAATATTATATTTGAATGCTTAAAGAGTCTCACAAACTTTAATATTATAGTTGTCGATAATGGAAAAAATGATGATCTTATAAAAAAAATTAATTTACACGAAAATATTAAAAAAATAATTAGTTCCAAAAAAAATTTAGGTTTTGGTAATGGTGTAAACTTAGCATTTAAATATATAAAAACAGATTATTTTCTAGTACTTAATCCAGATGTAATTTTAGATGAATTCTCTATAAATGAACTTCTTAAAATTGCCAAAACAAATTTAAATTGTGCAATTTCAGCACCTTATATTTCAACAGATAATGACGGATATTCAATGTTACCAGAGTATGGTAAGAGCGTAGAAAGAAGTGTTGACCAATTTAAATGCTCACAAATGCTAAATAACCAGAGACCTTCCGGTAACTTTTGTGCACAAGTGACTAAAGGATGTGCATTATTAATTAACTCAAAGCATTTTAATGATGTTGGCATGTTTACTAAAGAGTATTTTTTATTTTGGGAAGAAGTTGATTTGTGTCGTAAGTTTTTAAAAAAAAAACTTAGTGTCATAATATCATCAAAAGCTATTGCTTTCCATAAAGAAGGAACTTCAGCTAAAAAAACTTTATTAGTATACATTACAAGAATTTATCACTCGGAAAAATCTCCACTATATTACTATAAAGCAAAAAAAAATTCTTCTTCAATGTATTTATTATTAATAAAATATTTTTTTAGATTTTTTACCTATCTTTGTATTCTTAATTTAAAAAATTCATTAAAGAATATTACAAAATTATTAGCAAATTTGTCTTATATATTTTTTGATTAATTAAATATTAGATTATTCTATATATTTTTTATGAAATTTAATAATAGGTGAATCATTAAAGATTCTAAATCCATCAAATTTAAAAATTCTTTTCGATGTATTGTAAATAACTTTATATAATGAATTAGATGCAATATCACCTCTCATTTGTGTTTTTGGATTCCAAAAAAATGCAAAAATTATAAATAAAAAAATAAACATTTTTTTTTTATTTGTGTAAAACTTATCAAAAAAAAATATTTTTTTATTAACCAAAATAAAATCATTTTTTAATAAGTATAGGTAAGTTAATATTGAAAATGTATAACTTATATTTACAACACGACCCCAATCAGTCATTGATGCAAATAAAAACAATACAGAGGAAATTATTATAAAAAAAGGAATTAACAAATTATTAAATTTGCTAAAAAACAATACTTTTATTTTTAAAATCGAATTATAATATAAAATTGTTAGAGGCAAAAAACTAATCAATACTATCATTGAATACCTAAAGAAAACTTTAAATGAAAACAATCCTTTAACTGCTAATATTTGTGCCATTATTGAAGATTTACTACCTAGTAATTCACATGACATATAACAATTTTCATTGAAATTGTTAATTAATGATTCCTTCATCATTAGGTGTCCTTCTTGTGAAAGTAAATTTAATATTAAGTAGAGTGTAACAATAACCGAACTACTAAAAGATAAAATAATTTTAGTACTTATTTTTTTAAATGAGTCTTTATTATTGTTTATTAAAATTATAAATGCTGCAAAAGGGTAAAAAAATATAGATGGCTCCCATATTAGACAAACGATAGGGAAGACAAAAAAAACATAAATTAATGAAATATCTTTAGAAAACTTTGAACTCGAAATATTTAAAAAAATTATAAAGGCAACAAATAAAAAAATTTCTTTTCTAGCCAATACTTCAATTTCTGCAATTGGGTAGAAAAGAAAAACAGGAGAAAATATAGCGACTATTGTTAAAATATTTTTTGGTAAACTTCTTATATATAAATAAATTAATACTATATAAATAAAGTATATTAATGATTGTATTAAAAAAATTGTAAATCTTAAACTTAAATCTAAATAATTTGCTAATTGAAAACTAATTTCTCCAATTAGTCCTCTTCTTGTAAATCCTCCTTGATAATTTATTAAATATTCCGATATCGTTGAGTCATTTCCTACCTGTTGTTTTATGTGTAAATAATATATTGCGATTAAAAATATAAACGAAACAAATATGAAAAAACAGTTATTAAAGTTTTTAAATTGACTTTTCATAAAATTAAAATTTATTAAGAAATTTTAATTGGTGGGTAATCTAAAATTACATCATTTTCCCATCCACTTAAATTTTTAATTCTATTTGTAGATGAGGGGTGTGTACTCATGAATTCACTTGGTTCTTTCCCTTTATTTGCTTTTTTCATTCGCTCCCAAATTTTTTTTGTCTCCCTAATATTATATCCAGATAATGATGAAAAAATCATACCTAAATAGTCAGCTTCAGTTTCTTGCTTTCTAGAAAATGGATTCATAATACCTATTTGTGATAGAAGACCGACTGTATTAATTCCAGTAACTCTATTTACTTGAGATAGTTTACCACCTGAAAAAATATCAATCAATTGTGTACTTGTATTTAACAAAACACTTCTACTTGCTCTTTCAACTGAGTGTTTAGCAACAGCATGAGCTATTTCATGACCCAATACTGCAGCTAGGCCGTTATTATTTTTTGTTATATCGAGAATTCCTGTATAAACTGCAATTTTACCACCTGGCATGCACCATGCGTTCTTAATTTTTTTATTGTCTATTAAAATATATTCCCAATTAAATTTAGCAGTTGGATCATTTAAATTTGATTTTTCAAAATAGACACTAATAGAATTTTCCATTCTATTACCGATTTCTTTAATTTCACTGAGTTTTGTTTTATCATCACTCATTTTCTCTTTTTCTTTGATTTTTTCATACACTTTAGCGGCTTGAGCATTTAGTCTATCCTCAGAAATAATACTTAATTGTTTTCTTTCCGTTATTGGTGCAGTTGAACATGAATTCATTACAAAACCACAACAACCACAACCGACATAACTAAGAAATTTTCTTCTATTCATTTTTATAAATTTTTGATAAATACATGTTTACTTACATATATGAATTTTAACAATAAAATATTAATTATTTTTTTTTTAAATTTTAATATCTGTTGTCATAAATTTAATTTATTATTTAAAAATTAATGCCTAAATTAAAAAAAAAATCATTTGCCTTAAGATTGAGAAACTATTTTTTTACTGGTGTTGTTGTTTTAATACCTATTGGTTTTACTCTTTATTTAAGTAAATTTTTGATTAATATTTCAACAAAATTAATTCCTTATGGCTTAAACCCCAACTCTTACCTTCCATTTTTTATTCCAGGTTTAGAAATATTATTGACAATAATATTTATAACTATAGTTGGAGGTTTATCTCTATCTTTTTTAGGTAAAAAATTTTTACAGATTGTTGATGATTTATTTAAACGTATACCAATACTTAGAACTATATATTCAGCTTTGGGACAAATGACTGAGTCCTTTACAAACCAAGATGGTAATAAAAAAAGTGTAGTATTAATTGAATATCCTAGAAAGGGATGTTGGGCTGTAGGTTTTGCAACAAAAGAAAATCAAGGTGAAATCAAAAATAAAACTAATAAAGAATTAATAAATGTTTTTGTTCCCACAACACCAAATCCCACAAGTGGTTTTTTATTAATGTTTCCTAAAGAAGAGGTTATATATTTAAGTATGAGTTTTGAAGAGGCTTCAAAATTTATTGTATCAGCCGGAACATCAAATCCAAAAAATTAAACAATATCATTAATTATATCTGCTTGATCATATAACTTTAATAAAGCTTTATATTTATCTATACTAGTTTCATTTTTCTCCATTTTTTTAATCTCTTTTTCAGCCAGTAAAAACAAATCTTCATTTTGAATAGGGTCAGCTAACCTAAAATTTTTAACACCACTTTGTTTAAAGCCAAGTAAATCTCCAAAGCCCCTTAATTTCATATCCTCTTCAGAAATTTCAAACCCATCATTTGAATTCTTTAAAATATTAATTCTCTTTTTTGCATTAACACTTAAATTAGACTTAAACATTAATATACAGCTAGCCTGTTTAGTTCCACGTCCAACTCTCCCTCTTAATTGATGGAGTTGTGATAATCCAAATTTATTAGCATTTTCAATAATGATTACATTGGCGTTAGGAAAATCAATTCCAACTTCTATAATTGTTGTCGAAACTAAAATTGAATACTCTTTATTCAAAAATTTATTTAATATTTGTTCCTTTTCCTCATTTTCAATTTTTCCATGAAGCAGAGCAACATTATTTGGAAAAAGTTCGTTAAGAAATTTATATTTAGTAATTGATGACTGATGATCGAGTTTTTTCGATTCTTCAATTAAAGGGCATACCCAAAATACTTGATTTCCTTCCTTTATTTCTTTTTTAACAAATTTGATAACATCATCTAATTTACTTTCTAGTTTACTATAAGTTTTAACTTCTTTTCTATTACTAGGTTTTTCCCTAATAATAGAGACATCCATATCACCATAAACTGACATAGTTAAAGTTCTGGGTATAGGTGTTGCTGACATTAAAAGAACATCACAATTATCTCCACCTTTGTCAGATAAGAGTTTTCTTTGCCTCACACCAAATTTATGCTGCTCATCTATTATGATGTAGCCAAGATTCGCAAAAGTTATTTTTTTTTGAAAAATGGCATGAGTACCAAAGACCATATGTATTTTGTTATCTTTCAATTCATTGATAATTCTCTTTTTTTGAATGTTTTTACTTTTACTTGAAAGCAATTCAATGGATAAATTTTTAGGAAATAATTTTTTAGCTAGTGTGTAGTGCTGTCTAGCTAATATTTCAGTTGGGGCCATCAAAGCAACTTGAAATCCCGAGTTAATGACGCTTAATGAAGAAATTAGAGATACAATAGTTTTTCCACTTCCTACGTCCCCTTGTAAGAGTCTAAACATTTTACTTTTAGAGTTTAAATCTTTATTAATATCTTCTAATGTTTTTTTTTGATCATTAGTAAGATTAAAATCTAATTTATTAACAATATTATTATGAGCTTTTTCTGTAAATTTTTTTGATTTTTTTTTAATTTTTTTAATTTTTTTTCTAATTTCTGAATTAACTAAAAATGAAGCTAGTATTTCATCATAAGCAAGTCTTTTATAAAAATTTGATTTATAATTTTCAATATTTTTTGGATCATGTAATTTAATTATAGAATCATTCCAGCTTTCATTGTTAAATATTTTTAATACTTCTTCATTATGCCACTCCATTAGGGTAGGTAAATTTTTTAAAATTTGATTAATAATTTTATTATAATTTTTTTCCGTAATACCTTCAGTTAATGAATATTTATTATCTACAGTTTCTATTAACGAACTATCTTGTGAAATATAGATGGGGTTTGTTATTTGGTATCGTCCTTTATAATTGCCAATCTTTCCACTAATTGTTACCTCTTCATTTAGTGGTAGAATTTTTCTCACGTAGCCTTCGTGACTATTAAAAAAAATACAATCAATTTTTCCAGTTTCATCAATACAGTTGACTCTATTTGGTAAATTTCTAACTCTTGGAAATTGATATTTTAATGGAACTATTCGGATAGTTTGAATTACACCTATTTGAAGATCGCAAATTTTACTTACTAAAGTTCTATCCGTATATGACTTAGGTAATCTCCACAATAAATCAAATATATTATTAATTTTTTTTTTCTTTAAAATTTCCATGGTTTTTTTACCAACGCCATTTAATTTTGTTAGATCTGCTAATAAATAATCATAATTATTCTTATATTTCATGTTAGATACAATATATAAAAATTTATGATTATTAATATAAAGGATTTAAAGAATAAAATAATTTATCGTGCTAACTATCGAGGCACAAAAGAAATGGATAACTTATTGGCTTCATTTGTTAAAATATATATTAATCAATTATCTAATGATGAGCTTACACTTTTGTGTGATTTGTTAGATCTTGGTGACGAAGATCTTTATAAATTTAACCAAGGATTAGGAATTGCAACTAAAATTGAAAAAAATAAAGTTACTGAATTATTTAGATGTTATAAATATGTGAACAAATAGTGGCGGAGGGACTGAGATTCGAACTCAGGAAAGAGTTGCCCCTTTGCCAGTTTTCAAGACTGGTGCATTCAACCGCTCTGCCATCCCTCCGTTAGTGAGTGTTTATTTGACTAATTGTACATTTTCAACCAAAAAATTATAAAATAAAAACATAATATTGCATCTCACTCTAGTTTTGCTCTAGTTTCATCCTATAAAATTAATTTGACCATTCTTTGATACAAGTGTTAAAAAAAAATTGTGCTTTTTTAAAATATCTAAAATATTTTTAGTATTTATAGCAATAATCTTCAAATTTTATATCATTTTTTTTTAATATATTTTCATATTTTATCTTTGGTAGTTGCGTTTATTAAAAGATTTCGATAAATAATCTTAAGAGTTTAAATAAATCAATACATTATGTTTAATAAATATTCTGATCCAAAAAACCTTTTTTTTAAATATCCATTACTTGAAAATGGATTTAATAAAAAAGATCTTCAAAAAGGAATCAATGTTTTAAAAACCGGCTATATAACGATGGGCAAACATACAGATATATTTGAAAAAGAATTTGCAAAAAAAATGAAAATGAAATTTGCATTAATGGTTAACTCAGGATCTTCTGCAAATCTCTTGGCAACATTTGCTGCTTGCAACCCCTTAAGAAAAAATAAATTTAAAAAAGATGACGAAGCTTTAATACCAGTATTATGCTGGTCAACATCACTTTGGCCATTAGTTCAAGCTGGATTAAAACCTAGATTTATAGATGTAGACCCCAAAACATTAAATGTTGATGCAGATTATTTAATTTCAAAAATTACAATGAAGACAAAAGTTATTATGCTTATAAATGTTTTGGGTATTTCTGCTAATTTAGAAAAAATTAGAGTTTTTGCAAAAAAAAAAAATATTATAATTATAGAGGATAATTGTGAGGCATTAGGTGCCAGTTACAACAAAAAATATTTAGGATCTTTTGGTGATTTTGCAACTTTTTCCTTTTTTTATTCTCATCAAATAACTTCAGGAGAAGGTGGTATGGTTGTTTGCAATAATAGACAAGATTATGAAATTTTATTGGCTCTTAGATCTCATGGTTGGTCCCGCAACAAATATTTATATTCTAAAAATGCAAAAAAATATCCAAATTTAGATCCTAGATATATTTTTGTTAATTCTGGATTTAATGTAAGACCAACTGATATACAGGCAGCAATAGGCTTAAATCAATTCAAAAGGTTGAATTATTTTATTAAAAACAGAATATCAAATAAAAATAGAATTATTAAAAAAATTAAAAATGATAAAAGATGGAATAATCAATTTAGTTTTATTGAGGTTCCGCCAAAAATTGGCCCGAGTTATATGAATCTTCCTATTTTTATTGACAAAAAATATAAAAGCAAAAAGAAAAAATTTATTAATTTTATTGAAAAAAAAGGCTTAGAAACAAGACCAATAATAAGTGGTTCATTTATTAATCAACCATCGACCAAACTCTACAATCTCAATCCTAAAAACCTACAATTTAAAGGGGCTCAAGAAGTTGAAGATTTAGGTTTTGCGATTGGACTAAATACTGATCTAACAACAAGCAAAAAAATAGATTTTATTGTTAATACACTATTATCAATTGATAATTTTTAGATGTAAATTAACTGATATATTAAATATAAAGATCTTTTCTTAAACTGAATATGAAAAAAATTGTAATTACAGGCGGCCTTGGATACATCGGAACTGAATTGTGTAAAATATATTCAGGCTATAGCTGGAATGATCAAATTATCGTTATAGATAACAGATTTGTTTCAGAAAGAGTAAATCAAATTCGTAATTGGAACATGGATTTTATTCAAGGTGATATTTTAGATAAAGAGCTAATAAAAAAATATTGTCATGATGCAGATATTGTTCATCATTTAGCTGGTATCACTGATGTACCAAGAGTTAAAAGTGAAAGCAACAAAGAACATGATGAAAAAATAAAAATAGTAGCTGAAAAGGGTACTCAAAATATTTTAGATGTAATCAGTGATAAATGTAAAATTGTTATGCCATCTACTCACGTAGTATATGAAGGCATGGAAATAGTTAAAAATAACATTAAAGAAGATGAAATAACATCTCCCATTTTAGCTTATGGTAAATCAAAAGACTATAATGAAAAACAACTTATATCTTCTGGAAAAAATTATATTATTCTAAGATTAGGATCAGTTTATGGATATTCATCTGATACAGCTAGAATAGATATAATGGCTAATTTTTTTTCAAAGATGGCTTCACAAAACGGTACTTTAAAACTTTTTGCTGGAGGGCGACAAGTTAAAAGTTTAGTTCCATTAATTGATGTTGCAAGATGCTTTAAATTTATGGAAGAAAAAGAAAATATTTCTTCTGAAGTTTTTAATTTAACCAAAGATACAGTAACAGTAAAAGATGTTGCTGAAATCTGTAAAAAACATAATCCCAAAGTCACATTAAGAGAAACCAATGATGAAATTCCAAATATGGGATTTTCACTTTCTAATGAAAAGATTTTAAATACTGGTTTTAAATTTTTATATACACTTGATGAAAGTATCAAAGAAATGATTTTTAAATGGTCTAAGCAAAAATTGATAAAAGACTTAGAACATGTCAGAGATGGTGACAACGAATTCATAGATCACCGAGGCAAAATAAGTAATCATGAATTAACAGAACCTATAAATTTAATCGGTTTAATAGATTCCAAGAAAGGAACAATTAGAGCAAACCACTTTCACCCACAGCAAGAACAAAAATGTTTATTTACAAAAGGTCAAATTATAGAAATATTTCAAGATATACTTAACCCAAGTGCGCCAAAAATTACTCAAGTTGTTAATGCAGGTCAATTATCAATTATAAAACCAAATGTTGCACATACCATGGTTTTTACTAAGGATACAACTTTTCTTAACCTAGTAAGAGGAGATAGGGATCATGATAATTATGGAATTTCACATACTATAAGACATAAATTTGTGGATGAAGCAGAAAGAGACCTATTGATGAGTAGTTATAAATTTGAGTGCAGATCTTGTGGAAATATTAAATTAAAAAGAGTTATTTCATTAGGTTATCAACCACTTGCAAATAATTTACTAAATAAAAAAGATGAAAAATGTGAATTATACCCATTAGAGGTAAATTATTGCGATAATTGTTATAACTGCCAATTATCAGTAGCAGTAAATCCGAAAAAAATGTTTTCTAACTATTTATATACATCCTCAACATCAGCAAGTTTTAGAAAACACTTTGAAAGGGCAGCTAATATTTATGTAAAACACCTTAAATTAAAACCAAAGAAATCTTACATAATAGATATTGGAAGTAATGATGGTGTAGCTTTAAAACCGTTTAAAGAATTAGGCTTTAAAAATATTTTGGGCGTTGAGCCAGCAAAAAATTTAGCCAAACTTGCAAATAAAAACAAAATAAAAACTTTTAATGGCTTTCTGAATAAAAAAAATATTAAAAAGATCAAAAAAAATGCAGATTTGATTCTTGCATCTAATGTTTTTGCACACTCTGATAATTTAAAAGAAATGGCTGAGTGCATGATTGAACTTTTAAGTAAAAAAGGAACAATTATTATTGAAGTTCAATACTTGATGGACACATTAAAAGATTTAACTTTTGATAATATTTATCACGAACATTACAATTATTGGTCTTTAACTTCTTTAGTTAATTTCTTTAAACAATTTAATACAAAAATATTTAAAGTAGAAAAAATAGCAACTCATGGAGGTTCAATTAGAATTTATATTAAAAAAGATAAAGATGTTAAAATTGAAAAAAGTGTAAAGGAACTAATTCAAGAAGAGCAAAAATTTGGAATTAAAGAATTTAAAACTTATCAAAAATTTGCAGAAAAAGTTTATAAAATTAAGGAAAATGTAATTAATAATATAAAAAAACTAAAAGAAAATGGAAAAAAAATAGTTGGCTATGGTGCTCCAGCTAAAGCCACAACTGCTTTAAATTTTTTTGGTATCAATAATGAAATAGATTATATAATTGAGGACAACAAACTAAAGCATAAAAAATTTGTTCCTGGTGTGAAAATACCAATTTATGGTAAAAATAATATATTAAAAAGCAAACCTATAATCTTGGTCTTAGCATGGAATTTTTATGATGAAATTAAAGAAAATAATAAAAATTTATCTGATTTTTTTGTTAACATTAAAGATTTAGAAAAATTAAAATAATAAAATTTTTAATTATTTTTTATGAATATGTTTATTTTTATAGATTTAAATTATTCAATTAAGCATGCAATTTATTTAATTAATAAATTATAAGTTTTAAAAATATTTATAATGAAAAATAAAAATTTTAATACAGGATTAGGATTAACTGCACTAGGATCATTTTGGTGGGGTGTAATAGGTGTCATTTATTTTGAATATATTTCATTTATCGGTCATATAGAGGTAGTTTTACACAGGTGCATTTGGACAGCGTTTATTCTTCTTATTACAACTACTTATTTTTCAAAATGGAAAATCTTATTTGAAACAATAAAAAATTTTAAAATATTAATTACACTTTTTTTTTCTGGATTATTAATTTTTATAAATTGGGCTGTTTGGATATATGCAGTAACTAACAACCAAATCATAGATGCTAGTTTTGGATATTTTATCATGCCAATTTTAAGTGTATTTTTAGGAAATATTTTTTTTAAAGAATTATTAAATACAAAAAGAAAAATTTCAATAATCTTAGTTTTAATTTCAATATTTTTTTTAATATTTATAAATTTTCAAGCTATTCCGTGGGTGGGTTTAGTAGTCGCTTTAAGTTGGGGCTTTTATAATTTATTGAGAAAAAAAATTAGTATAGATACTGATGTTGGCCTTTTAATTGAAAGTCTATTTATTTTACCTTTCGCACTAGCAGCTTTTTATTTAATTGTTCAAGAGGGTGTAAATGATTTTAACTTTTCAAATCCATCATTAATGTTTTTACTTTTATTGGCTGGGCCAATGACCGTGATTCCTTTATTTCTTTACGTTCGTGGAGTTGAGCTTTGTGGGTTAGGTCCTACGGGTATGATTTTCTATATAACTCCATCTTTTCAATTTATACTTGGTTTTTTTTATTATAATGAGCCTTTTTCTCCCTCTAAGTTAGCAAGTTTCATTTTAATCTGGATTGCTGTATTTATTTATTTAAAAGATTTATATGAAAATAATTAAAATTTTATTTATATTATCTTTTTCTTTTTTATCTTCTCCTCTTATGTCTAGTGAAGAATCTTTTGATGATTGGAAGAAGAATTTCAAAATTTATGCACTAAAGAATAATATTTCAGAAGCCACATTTAACAAAACTATGGCTAATGTAGTTTTTTTACCAAAAGTTATTAAATATGATCGATATCAACCAGAATTTTATGAAGATACAAAAACATATATTTCTAAAAGAACATCTGTACAAAAAGTTAAACAAGGCATTAAAATTTATAAAAAAAATAAAATATTTTTAGATTCGATAGATCTTAAATTTTCTGTTGAAAAAAATTTATTACTTTCACTAATGGGAATTGAAACAAACTTTGGGACTTATGTTGGTAAAATGGATATTTTGTCTTCATTAGCTACATTGAGTTATGACAAGAGAAGAAGTGATTTTTTTACAAATGAGCTTATTACCATTCTTCGTTTAGTTGAAATTGGTACAATAGATCATAAAATTTTATACGGCTCTTGGGCAGGAGCATTTGGATATTTTCAATTTATGCCTACTACTATTATGAAATATGCTATTGATTATGATGAAAATAACATAATTGAACTTAAATCAACAAAAGACTCATTTGCCTCAGCAGCAAACTATATAAATAAAATTGGTTGGAAAAAAAATCAACCCTGTTTTTATGAAGTACAGCTAGATCCTTCTGTACCTTTAAATTTTTTAAATGTTTCTGCGAAAAAGATTCATAGTAAAAAAAAATATAAATATTTTAAAAAATATATAATTAATGCTAATAAATATAATATTGATGATAATTTGTTTGCTGCAATTGTAACTCCTGATAAAGATATAGTACCAGACGCTAATAATTTAAAACCTGCTTATATAGTTTTTGATAATTATGAATTAATCTTAAAATGGAATAGATCTTTAAGATTTGCCTTAGCAGTTTGCACATTAAAAGATAAAATTAAAAATGAATTATAAAAATTTTTTACTTATTGTTACCATTCTATTTTTAAACAATTGCTCAACTGATACATTTAATAATAATAATGTTAGTTATGATTTTCATCATAAATTCTCTAGTAAAGGTTTTGCACTGATTTATACAGATGATTTTTTTAAAAATAAGATAATATCAAAAAAAATTGACCAAAGAAGTTTGTTAATTTTTCAAAAAAATTTAAAAAAAGGAACTACTGTTAAAATTACAAATCTTTTAAACAATAAAAGTTTAATTGCAAATGTTGCTGGCAATTCTATCTATCCTAATTTTAACAATTCTGTAATCACCTCTAGAATAGCAGTCATGTTAGAACTTAATTCTAAAGAACCATATATTGAAATCACATCTATACCAAAAAATTCTATGTTTATTGCGAAAAATTCTAAAATTTTTGATGAAGAAAAAAAAATTGCTTCAAAAGCTCCTGTTGATATTATTAGCATTAATGATATTAATCAAAAAAAAAAAGTTGAGGTTAAAGTCGAGAATGTTTTTTCCTATATAATTAAAATAGCAGATTTTTATTTTGAAAATACAGCTATATTAATGTCAAAAAGAATCAGTAATGAAACTAATATTAAGAACCCAAAAATTCTAAGATTATCTGACAATAAACACAGGTTATATTTAGGAGTATTTGCTGACATTAATTCTCTACAAAAATCTTTTAATGATATAAACATATTTGAATTTGAAAATATTGAAATTATCAAAAATGATTAAAATGATTAAAATTATTAAAATATATTTATTATTTCTTTTTTGCTTTTTATTACAAAGTAATAGTGCAAATGCAGAATTTAATGTAAAAGCACGTTCTGTAATTCTTCAGGATTATTCATCTGGTGAAATTCTTTATGAAAAGACCCCAGATCTAACTATTTATCCGGCTTCAATGACAAAAATTATGACCGCAATTATAGCTTTTGAACATTTAGAAAAGGGAGATTTAAAACTAGATGATAAATTTATTGTTTCAGAGAAAGCCTGGAGACTATCAACTGCTGGATATTCATCTATGTTTATCATGATTGGAGATGAAGTTTCTGTTGAATCATTGTTAAAGGGGATTATTATTGCCTCAGGAAATGATGCATGTGTAGCCTTAGCAGAAGGAATTGCTGGTACCGAAGAGGAATTTGCAATTATGATGACATCAAAAGCTAAAGAAATAGGAATGAAAAATACAAACTTTGCTAATTCTTCAGGTATTGGCCATCTAGAAAATTATTCATCAGTAAGAGATATAATGATTATGTCAAATTACTTAATCAAAACTTATCCAAAATATTATGAATATTTTAAAGAAAAAAAATTTACCTGGGATAGAACCGGCGGTGATCCAATAACTCAAGGTAATAGAAATCCATTACTTTATAAAAATCTTGGCGCAGATGGGATTAAAACAGGTTACTTGGCAGTTGAAAAATATTCTTTAGCATCTTCAATAATAAAAAACAATAGAAGACTTATTGCAGTTGGAAGTGGCTTTGAAACGAAAAATTCTAGATCAAATGAAAGTACTAAATTACTTACATGGGGATTAACAAACTTTAGTTTAATTGAAATTGCAAAAAATAATACTCCAATTGCAAAAGTTGATGTATGGCTTGGAAAAAAATCTTTGCTTGATGTTTATGTTAAAGAAAATATTTACAAAACAATCCCTAAAGGACGTAAAATTTTTTTAAAAGCAATGATAATTTATGATGGTCCAATTGAAGCACCTATCAAAAAAGATGATTTAATTGGAAAACTAAAAATTTTCTATAAAAATGAACCTATAAATGAATATGATTTATTTGCATTTCAAAATGTGAAAAAATTAAATATATTTTCTAGATTAATGAAATCTTTGAATTATCTAATTTGGGGTGATGTCTAAAAAACCCATTATTGTATTTGAAGGAATTGAAAGTAGTGGGAAGTCCCACCATATAAATAAGGTTGCAAATTATTTAAAGAAAAGAAAAATTAAATTTATTAAAATTCGTGAACCTGGTGGCAGTAAAAATTCAGAAAAAATAAGAGATCTTATACTTGATAATAAATCTACTTTTAACAAACATACTGATTTACTATTATATTTATCAGCAAGAAGTGAAAATATTGATCTTATTAAAAATAATATGGGTAAAAAGATAATTTTAATTGATAGGTTTGTTGATTCAACAATAGCTTACCAGCATTATGGTATGAGTATTGATATTAAGTTAATAAAATTAATTAATAATTTTTTATTAAAAGATATTAAAGTTACTTTTACGTTTTTAAATATTGTAAATCATAAAAATATGAAACACAGATTAGCAAAAAGAAATAAATTGAATAGATATGATAAATTTAAAAGTATATTTTATAAAAAAGTACAAGAAGGTTTTCTTAAACTTTTGAAGCATAATCCCAAAAAATATATGAAAATAAATTCGAACTTAGATATAAATATAAATGAAAAAATCATATTAAGTAAAATAAATAAATTAATTTAATAATGAATATTAAACCTTCCACAAATACTCAACTTTATTATATGGAAAAATATTTTAGTGAAATTACAAATCTATATAATAAAGACAAAATGCCAAATAAAATTTTACTTTCAGGTAAAAAAGGTGTTGGAAAATCAACTTTGGCTTATCATATAATTAACTATGTTTTATCAGAAAATGAGGAATTTAAATATAATAAGGAAAAACTAACCATTAATGTTGAAAATAGATCATATAAATTAATACAAAATAACACTCATCCTAATTTTTATTTAATAGATCTTATTGATGAAAAAAAAAATATAAATATAGCTCAGGTTCGTGAAATGTTAACTTATACTAATAAGTCAACCTTTAACAATAAAGCAAGATTTATTTTGATAGACAATATTGAAAACCTTAATAAAAATTCTGTAAATGCATTATTAAAAATAACCGAAGACCCTAATGAAAAAATTTTTTTTATTCTAATTCATAATAATGAAAAAGATATATTATCAACTTTAAAATCAAGATGTTTAACCTTTAAAATTAATTTTTCATTTGATGAAACTCTTAATATTTCAAATTTATTACTTGATAGTAACATTTTTGAAATGATAAATTATAATTTGATTAGTTATTATAATTCACCTGGAGATTTTATAAAATTAATTTCATTTGCTAAAGAAAAACAAATCGATTTAAAAAAATTTACATTAATTAACTTTATAAATTTCTTAATAGATAATTCATATTATAAAAAAAATAAATATATTAAATATATGTTAATTAACTTTATTGAAATATATTTTTTAAAAGAATATAAATTAACCAAATCTAAAAACTCTTTATTAATATTTTATCATAATTTTCTTGATAGAATCAATAATACAGAAAAATTTAACCTTGATGAAGAAAGTTTATTTTTTGAATTTAAATCAAAATTATTAAATGGATAAATACTACTACATAACAACTCCAATTTATTATCCTTCAGGTAAGCCACATATGGGGCACGCATATTCAAGTATAATTGCTGATTTCTTTGCAAGATTTAAACGTATTGATGGATATCAAGTTCATTTTTTAACAGGCACTGATGAACATGGTTTAAAAATTCAAAGATCCGCAGAGGAAAAAAAAATTGAACCACTCAAATTTTGTGATGAAATTAGCCAAACATTTAGAAACCTTTCAAAAACACTAAATCTATCTAATACAGATTTTATTAGAACCACTGAAGAAAGACACAAAAAAACTGTCCAATTTATTTGGTCTGAACTTGTGAAAAATGATGATATTTATTTATCAAAATATTCTGGATGGTATTCTGTTTCGGATGAAGCATTTTATAATGAAGATGAAATTGTTCAGAAAAATAACATTAAAATATCATCTGCTTCTGGTTCATCAGTTGAATGGATAGAAGAGGAGTCATATTTTTTTCGTTTATCAAAATGGCAAAATTATCTTTTAGATTACTATGAAAAAAATCCTGATTTTATTTTTCCTCAATCTAGGAAAAATGAAGTTATTAGTTTTGTAAAAAGTGGTTTAAAAGATTTATCAATTAGTAGAAAAGCATTTTCATGGGGAATAAAAGTTCCCAATAATAATGATCATATTATTTATGTTTGGCTTGATGCTCTTACTAATTATATCAGTGCACTTAATTATCCTAACATTGATGACAGCTTATACAAAAATTTTTGGCCAGCCTCAGTGCATCTAATAGGTAAAGATATTTTGAGATTTCATGCTGTATATTGGCCGTCATTTTTAATGGCAGCTAAGATTCCGTTGCCAAAAAGAATATATGCTCATGGCTGGATTCTTTCAGGTGACGAAAAAATGTCTAAATCTAAAGGAAACATATTAAATCCTCTTGATATAATAGAAAAGTATGGATTAGATCAACTAAGATATTATTTAATCAAGGAAGTTTCGTTTGGAAGCGACGGTAGTATTTCAATAGACAGACTGGAAAATTGTATCAATAGTGATTTAGCAAATAATTATGGAAATTTATGCCAAAGAGTTGTTGCCTTTGCAGAAAAAAACTGTTTCTTAAAAATACCTCCATTAAAAAAATTTAATGATGATGATTTAATAATGTTAAATAAATTTACAAAAAATCTATCGACTTTAAGAAATGAAATTGACAATCAAAATATAAATTTTTATATAGATTTTATTGTTAGTGCTTTATTTGAGGCAAATAAATATTTTAATGACCAAGAACCTTGGAAAAAAAAAAATGACAAAGATCGATTAAACACAATTGTTTATACGTCCCTTGAGATGATTAGAAAAATTTCATATTTACTGTATCCAATTATTCCAAATTCTGCCGAAAAAGCACTTAATATTTTCAAAATAAAAATTGAAGATATAAATTTTGAATCTATAGGATCTCATGAATACTTGAAAACAGGGGATGATATTAATAAAATTGATATCCTTTTTAAAAAAATTGAAAAAAAAAATGATTGATTCTCACTGTCACTTAGATCACGAGCCTTTACTAGAAAATATTGATAACGTCATCAAAAGGGCTAAAGATGTTAATATTAATAAACTTTTAACAATTTGTACTACTTTTGATAGCTTTGAAAAAATTAAAATTTTATTAAAAAAAGATCCTATAATATATGGAACATATGGAATTCACCCTCACGAAACTGAAACTGATGTTGTAAAAAAAGATACTATAATAAAAAGTATAAATGAAAATGAAAAAATTATTGGTATTGGTGAAACAGGATTGGATTTTTTTTATAATCACAGTAATAAAATAAGACAAGTAGATAGCTTCAAAGAACATATTGAGGCAGCAATTATTCTTAAAAAACCTATTATAATTCACTCAAGAAATGCTGAAAATGAAACCTACGATATTCTTAGTTCATACCAGAACAATAATTTGAAAATATTGATGCATTGTTATACTGGTTCTTTTGAATTTTCTAAAAAATTGCTGGCATTAGATGCTTTTTTTTCTGCTAGCGGAATAATCACGTTTAAAAACAGCACTGAACTACAAGAAACTTTTAAAACTATCCCTTTTGATAAATTGCTAGTAGAAACAGATAGTCCATTTTTAGCACCAATACCAATGAGAGGTAAAAAAAATGAACCTAGTTTTATAAAATATACAATTGATAAATTAGCTCTACTTAAAGATGTTTCATCGGAAAAAATTACTGAAATTACAACAAATAACTTTAATAGATTATTTTTTAATAAATAAATATGTCTATTAAATTTATTATTATGGGTTGTGGTAGCTCAATGGGTGTACCTAGGGCTGATGGATTTTTTGGTAATTGCGACTCAAAAAATATAAAAAATTATAGAACTAGGTGTTCAGCTCTAATAAAATTTCATAAACAAAATTTTCTAATTGATACATCGCCAGATCTACGACAACAATTGATATCAAATAAAATCAAAACAATTGATAAAGTTTTTTATACACATCCTCATGCAGATCAGACACATGGAATTGATGATCTAAGAGTTTTTTATTTAAAAAAAAAAACAAAAACTCCTATTTATGCTGATAAAAAAACGAAACAATTTTTATTTTCAAATTTTAAATATTGTTTTACTTCAATCAAGAACTATCCAGCAATTTTAGAATTTAAAAAAATTAAAAAAAAACTTATTTTTAAATTTAAAAATAAGAAAATTTCCATTGTAAATGTTCCAGTAAAACATGGAAAAATTAATAGTTTATGTTATATAATTAATGATAAACTTGCATACGCTAGTGATGTCAATTTAATCTTTAAAAAAGACTATAAACTATTTAAAAATTTAGATTTTTTTATTATTGACTGTTTAAGGTATAAAGAACATCCATCTCATTATAACTTAAATCAAATTTTAAATTTAGTTAATTTTTTTAAACCAAATAAAACAATTTTGACTAATATGCATACTGATTTAGATTACCAAAAATTAAAAAATAAATTACCTAAAAATATAGTTCCTGGTTATGATGGTATGACTTTAAAATTATAATATTAGCTCTATTTCTTTAATAATTTTTTTTGACATTGGCTCTATAAACGAATTAAATGTATCTTGAACTTTACCACTTTTATTGATCAAAATTTTATGAAAATTCCACTTAGGTATAGCCGTATTTCCGTGGTTAGCCTTTGCCCATAAGTAAATTGGATGTGCATTATTACCTTTAACATTAACTTTACTCGTTAAAGGAAATGAAATATTAAAATTTACTTCACAAAAATTATTAATTTCCTCATTTGTACCAGGCTCTTGACCTCCAAATTGGTTCGAAGGTACACCTATAATAACAAATCCTTTATCTTTATATTTATCATAAAGTTCTTGTAATCCAGAATATTGTTTTGTGAAGCCGCACTTACTAGCAACATTTACGAGCAAAATAGTTTTACCTTTGTATTTTGATAACTTTATATCTTCACCATCAATATTTTCGATATCAAAATCAAAAAATAATTTTTTATATTGAGCATCAGATTTGGTAATAAATGAAAACATAACTAGCAATATATAAGCTAAATAAATTTTTTTACTAAACATTAATATTTTTTTTTGAAGCAAATAATAGTATAATATATCCAAATACAGTCGATAATAATGATCCAGATAAGACACCAATTTTAACACCATCGATATACTGTATGTTGTTTGCAAAAGCTAAATTTCCAACAAATAAACTCATTGTAAATCCAATTCCAGTTAAAATAGAAACTCCATAAAAACTCAACCATGTTGAATTATTTGGCATTTGTGCAACTTTAAGTTTTATTGAAATATAAGAAAAAACCATTACTCCCACTTGTTTGCCCACAAATAAACCTAATAATATTCCAAGTGGAACAGGTAATAGAAGTGAAGAAAAAGTTAAACCATTTAATGAAACACCTGCATTAGCAAAGGCAAATAAAGGCATTATTAAAAATGCAACATATGGACTTATTGCATGTTCAATTTTTATTAGCAAAGAAAAATCTTTTGTTTTTTTTCTATGTGGTATTGTTGTACCCAAAAGAACTCCCGCAATTGTTGCATGTACTCCTGATTCATGAGTGAAATACCATAAAAAAAAACCCGTTATTAAATAAGGTACAAATTTTTTAATATTAAATTTATTTAAAATTAATAAAAAAATATACGAAATAAGAATTAGACTTAAGTATGTAATGTTTAGGTCACCAGAATAAAAAAAAGCGATAATTACTATAGCACCTAAGTCATCTATTATTGCCAATGCTGTTAAAAAAATTTTTAATGAAATAGGAACTCTAGATCCTAGTAAAGATAATATACCAAGAGAAAATGCTATATCTGTAGCAGAAGGAATTGCCCAACCTCTTAGGGTATTCCCATCTGAAAAATTAATAAATATGTAAAAAAGAGCAGGTACTAGCATCCCCCCTACAGCAGCAATTATTGGTAATAAAGCCTGCTTGATATTTGATAGTTCACCTTGAATAAATTCTCTTTTTATTTCAAGTGTTACAAAAAAGAAAAATATGGCCATTAACACATCATTGATCCAGTGAAGAACTGAAAGTTTTAAGCCAAAGTTATTAATACCTATAAATAAATAGTATTTTAGAGAACCGAAATAATGTTCACTAAAGTTTGAATTGCTAATTATTAAAGCAATTATTGCTGCTACTAATAAAATTAATCCACTTGCTGCTTCTAATTTAAAAAACCATTTAAATGGTTTTGATAAAGTTTTAATCATAAATTATTTAATCAAATCTTTAAAAAATAAAATTATATCAGTTAAAGTTTCATATAGATTGTAAAGAATTATTTCAATATTTGGTATCACTATACTTATGGGATATTTAAAAGTATCAACTAAAATAATCAGAGCAACTGATGAAATAATAAAAATTAAAATTTTATTTAATATATTGAAATTATTTTTAATATCTGTTTTTTTTTTATTAATTTGACTTATTTCTCTAGAAAATTTTTTTTTATTATCATTTTCATTATCTGAAGAATTTTTAATAATTTTTTTTAGACTTGCTTCTTCATTATTATCATTGTTTGGTGATATTTTTAATTCATTAAGAGTTGATTGAGTTTTATCAGATATATTTTTTTTAGTAAAAAACCACTGATTATTACAATTACTGCAGGCTAATAATCTTCCACTATCAGGTATTAAATCTGAATTAATTTCAAATTTTTTATTACAACTTGTACAGCTAATTATCATGAATTCTTATATAACAGATTCTTTAAAAAAAACCTTGTATTAGATGTTAATTATCCTTTGAATATATTCATATGTAATGTATTAGTACTGCAATCGGGGCGTAGCGCAGCCTGGTAGCGCATCTGGTTTGGGACCAGAGGGTCGCAGGTTCAAATCCTGCCGCCCCGACCAATTTTATGATTAAAGCTAAAATTTATATACCTACAAAAAACTCCATGCAGTCAGGTCTTGGTAAAACTGATAAATGGATTATAAAATTTGAAACAGAAAATGCGGGTGTTAACCCTTTAATGGGTTGGGAAACAAGCACCAATACTATTGAAGAATTAAATTTAGAATTTACAACTAAAGAATTAGCTGTTGAATATGCAAAAAAAAATAAAATAGATTTTGAAATTATTGAACCACAAAAAAGAAAAACTATTAAAAAATCTTATGCAGATAACTTTCTTAAATAATTTTAATGTTTAAATTCTTTACACAAAAAAAATGGCAATTATGGGCTTGGTTAGGTTCTCTAATAATTTTATCGTCATTGTGGGTTCAGGTAAAAATTGATGTAAAAATAAATGAATGGTTTGGTGTGTTCTACGACATGATTCAAAAAGCACTTGCTGCACCAAATGCAATTACAATTAATGAATACTGGGAAAATTTGGCATCATTTATTACACTAGCTGGAATATATATAGCTCTTTATGTTGCAATAAGTTTTTTTACAGCTCACTTTTTGTTTAGATGGAGAACAGCAATGGTCGAATGGTATCATTCTGTATATGATAGGGCTCGCAAAATAGAAGGTGCCTCACAAAGAGTTCAAGAAGATACGATTAAGTTTACGCGTATTATGGAATCGCTAGGCACGAGTTTTATTGAATCGGTTATGGTATTAATACAATTTATTCCAATTTTATTAGGATTGTCAGTTGGCATACCAATTTTCTTTTTTGGTGATTGGCAATATGGATTAATAACTGGTGCATTACTTTGGACATTGGGTGGTACAGCATTCTTGATAGGGTTAGGCTGGATATTACGTTTAGTTGGAGTTGAGTATGATCTACAAAAAAAAGAGGCTGCATACAGAAAAATATTAGTTGTAGCTGAAGATGATGGCAACGTTCGACCTAAGACAATAAACGAACTATTTGATGATGTTCGTTCAATTCACTTTTTAAGCTACACACGTTATTTGTACTTTAATGTTGGTCGTATGGCTTACTTACAAGCAAATGTATTATCAGCTTATGTTTTTTTGGCCCCAGCTATTGTAGCGGGAGTTGTAACATTAGGTGTTATGCAACAAATAATAAGAGCTTTTGGAAGAGTTGAGGGCTCTATGCAATATCTATTAAAAGCTTGGCCTACTATTATAGAGTTAGCAAGTGTTTATAAGCGTCTAAGAGAATTTGAAAATGTAATAAATTCCACTAAGTCTATAAACGAAAAAATTTAATGTCTATTGATAAAAAATATATTGATCAGTTTATTAAGGTTTCGTCTAAAGCAGCTTTAGCATCCTTTTATTTGGTTGGGAAAAAAGACAAGATTGCAGCAGATCAAGCAGCTGTAGACTCAATGAGATCAGAATTAAATAAGATTAACATGAATGGTGAAGTAGTGATTGGTGAAGGATCATTAGATGAAGCTCCAATGTTATATACTGGAGAATTACTTGGTAATAAAAATGGTCCAAATTTTGATATTGCTGTTGACCCCTTAGAGGGTACTAATTTTGCAGCTAATAATTTACCAGGCGCTATATCAGTAATTGCCATTGCTGAAAAAGGAAATCTTTTTAATGCACCAGAAACTTATATGGATAAAATTGCAACAGGTAAAATTGAAAAAGGTTTAGTTGACTTAGATAACCCATTAAAAAAAAATATTTCTAATTTAGCAGATTTTATGAATAAAGACATTTCATCGATTACTGCTTGTGTGATGGATCGGCCAAGACATAAAAAAATAATTGAAGAACTTAAAGAATTGAAAGTTAATCTTAAATTGATTACAGATGGTGACGTTCTTGGTGCATTATATGTATCTGAGCCAAAATACAATGTTGATATTTTTTTAGGTATTGGGGGAGGACCAGAAGGTGTTTTAGCTGCGTCCGCTCTAGATTCTTATGATTGCCATTTTCAAGGAAGATTTATATTTGATAATGATAAGGATATTAATGATGCAAAAGTAATAGGAATAACTGATTTGGATAGAAAATACGAATTAAATGAAATTATAAAAGGTGATTCAATTTTCTGTGCAACAGGTATAACTCCAAGTGAGGTTTTAACTGGAATAAGAATTAATAAAGAAAATTACACTTCACAAACGCTTGTTACACATAAAAAATCGAATTATAAACAAATTATAACAAAGACAACGCCTATTAAAGAATGATTTCTGTCACTGGTAAAAAGTGGAAAGAAAAAAAAATAAATAAAAATTCTATCGAAAAATTAAAACAAGATCATAATTATTCGGAGATTTTGTCAAAATTAATAATCTCAAGAAATTTTGATCAAGATGAAATATATTCTATAGAGAATGATTTAGTTTTAAAAAATTTTTTTACTAATAACAAAGACTTCAATCAATCCATAGGTATTGTTGTGAATTCAATCCAAAATCAAGAACTTATATGTGTTTTGGGTGATTATGATGTTGATGGTTCTGCAGCTACATCATTATTTTTAAGATTTTTTGAAAGTATAAAGCAACCATTTTTTTATTATATACCTGATAGAGAAAAAGATGGTTATGGAGCTAGTAAAAAGCTGTTTAAGAAACTAATTTTAAAAAAACCTAAATTGATAATAATGGTTGATTGTGGATCTACTTCAAATGAGGCAATAGATTTTTTAAACGAAAGTAATGTTAAATCATTAATTATTGATCATCATGAAATAAATAAACCCTTTCCAAATGCAAATAGTATAATTAATCCAAAGAAAAATATTGGTTACATTGAATACGATTATTTATGTGCAACAACTTTGGTTTATTTTTTTTTAGATTTATTATCTAGAAAAATTAAAACCAATATTAAGATGTCAGATTACTTGATCTATGTTTTGCTAGCAACAGTATGCGATGTAATGCCATTAAGGAAATTGAATAGATTCATAGCAATAGAAGTCTTTAAAAAATTTGATATTAATAATAATATTGCTCTCAATGAATTATTTAAATTAAATAATAAAAAAGATAAGATTACTATTAATGACCTTGGTTACTTAATAGGACCAATTCTTAATGCAGGAGGTAGATTGGGAAAATCAAACTTTGCATCAGAATTGTTATCTTCAGATAATTTTGAAGTTGTAAATAAAAGATCAAATGAATTGATCAAATTAAATAACAAAAGAAGAATAATTGAAACATTAATACTTGATGAAATCGATTTTGAAAAAATAGAAAATGAAAATAAAGATATAATTATTTATTATAATTCAAATATTAATGAAGGACTAATAGGAATTATTGCAGCACGATTAAAAGATTATTTTAACAAACCTTCAATAGTAATAACTATTTCAAATGAATTGTTGAAAGGTTCTGCAAGATCCGTCTATGACTATAACATCGGACGTGCAATTAAACGTTCACTTGACAATAATATAATTATTGGTGGTGGTGGACATAATATGGCTGCAGGTTTTACTTTAAAAAAAGATAACCTTGAAAATTTTAAAGACTTTCTTTTAAAGGATTTTTTAAAGATGGGAGCTTCTAGTAAAAATATATTTTCATATGACGCTGAGATATCTTCTTTAGCTTTTAATAAAGATTTTTATTATGATATTAAAAAATTAGAACCTTTTGGAAACGGAAATCCAACACCAACATTTTTTTTAAAGGATTTAAAAGTAATTAAAACTACAGTCTTAAGCAATAAACACATTTCTTTAATTTTAAAATCAAAAACTGGCTTCTCAATAAAATCAATATCTTTTAACTCTTTAAACACTAAAGTCGGTGAATATTTACTCAACTATAAAAGTAATTTAAACGTATTAGGTCAAATTAATGAAAATATTTGGAATAACAAAAAAACTCTCCAATTAACTATCAGAGATGTAATCTTATAATTTAATTGGACTTGATAAATAATCACTTTTAAAATAAAAGATCACAACGTGGTCCCTTCGTCTATCGGTTAGGACAGCTGGTTTTCATCCTGCAAAGGGGGGTTCGATTCCCCCAGGGACCGCCATAAGATATGTTTTTTTATGTATATATGCTCAAATCTATCACACCAGGTTCCAACAAAACTTATGTTGGATACACTAATAATGTTAAATTAAGGTTGGAAAAGCACAATTCTAATAGAGGTGCTAAATCTACAAAAGGATATAAATGGTTGGTAATTTATATTAAAAAATTTAAAAGTAAAAATAAAGCTATGTCTTTTGAATACAAATTAAAAAATGATAAAATACAAAGAAAAATAATATTAAAGAATTTTATACAATGACGATATCAATTTTATTACCTTATAAAGAAAATTTCTCACCAAATTATGCGGGTGCTGTTTCGCTTTTTGTTAAAGATACTACGAATGTTAGTCAATATAAAAATATAACCCACATATTTGGTAATATGATTTATAAAAAAGCCTTATCAAAAAATTATATAAATCTTGAATTGGATAAAAAATTTTATCAAAGTAGCAGCAAACAATATGTTGAAAGTTTTATTGAGCATGAAAAAAAAAGAAATTCAAAGATTATTGAAGTTCATAATAGACCTAATTATATTAAGCTTATTAAAAAAAATTATAAAAATAAAATAATTTTATATTTTCATAATGATCCATTAACGATGAATGGTTCAAAAGATATTAAAGACCGTATCTATTTGCTTAATAATATTGACAAAATTATTTTTAATAGTAACTGGTCTAAAAATAGATTTTTTGTAAATCTTCCTAATAAAACTTTATTATCTCAAAAAACATCTGTTTGTTATCAATCTGCACCCAAAACAAAAATTAATTTTTCTAAAAAAAAAAAAATTATTTCATTCATAGGAAAATTAAATTCAGCAAAAGGATATGACCTTTTTGGTATAGCAATTACAAAAATTTTAGATAAATACAAAGATTGGAATGCAGTTGTAATAGGTGACGAACCTAGAGAAAAATTAATTTTTAAACACAAAAATTTAGATGTTACTGGTTTTAAAAGCAATGTTTACATTCTTAATTATCTTAAAAAAGTAAGTATATCTGTGGTTTGTTCTAGATGGAATGAACCTTTTGGTAGAACAAGTTTAGAGGCTGCTAGTAGAGGTTCAGCTGTAATAATTAGTAATAGAGGTGGTTTACCCGAAACAGCACAAGATGCTTTAATTCTAAATTCTTTAAATCCTGAAAGTCTTTTTAATACTATAGAAAAATTAATTAAAAATAAAAAATTACTTCTTAAACTGCAAAAAAAAAATTATTTAAACTTCAAGTTTAATCATGAATTTATTACTAATATTATTGACAAAATTCGTAAACAATTAAATCCAGATATAAATATAAATCACTTCAATATTCAAAAAAAATTAGTATTAAAGGTATTACACGTTACTAATTTTAATGAACGGTTTAATGGTAGATTGCATTACAATACAGGTAGACGATTGAATAATGGATTTATCAGGTTGGGGCACAATGTATTGTCTATCAGTGATAGAGATATAGTTAGTAAGAACAAGCGTATTACTGATCCAAACGGAATTAAAGCACTACAAAATGTTGTTATAGATTCTTTTAAAAACTTTCAGCCTGATGTAATGGTTTTGGGGCATGCTGACGGTTTATCTTTAAAAACCTTAGATTATTTAAAAAGTAAAAAAAAAGATTTAAAAATTTCTCAATGGTTTTTAGACCCTTTAAGCAAATATGGACCAGATCATTATAAAAATCAAAAAAGAATCTTGGATAAAAACAAATTGATGGATGCAACATTTTTAACGACCGACCCAAATTCACTATCTGTAGATATTCAAAATAGTCATTTTATGCCAAATCCATGTGATCATTCTTTTGAAACATTAAAAAATTATGAAAATGATTGTTCATACGATGTTTTTTTTGCCATGAGTCATGGTGTACATCGAGGTGATCTTAAAAAAGGGAAATCTGATGATAGAGAATTTTATATTAATAAATTAATAAAAAAAAATAAACAAATAAAGTTTGATATTTATGGTATGAACAATGTTCAACCAATTTGGGGAGATGATTTTATCAAAAGAATATCTCAGTCTTCAATGGGGCTTAACTTGAGTAGGGGTAAGCCTATTAAGTATTATAGTAGCGATAGAATTGCACAGCTTTTAGGGAATGGTTTATTAACTTTTGTTAATGAAAATACTTATTTTAAGGACTTTTTAACTTCTAAAGAAATTGTATTTTATAAAGATATTAATGATTTAACTTATAAACTCAACAAATATAAAAGTGATCATAAGGAAAGAAAAAAAATAGCCCGAAATGGTAAAAACAGTTATTTTAAATATTTTAATTCAACTATTGTTGCTGAATTTATTTTGTCAAATACACTTGGATATAAATCTAAAAATGAATTCATTTGGACCAAATAAAATTTGATTTGCATGAAATTAGAAGAAAAAATTAAAAACAAGTTTTTATACACAAAAAAATTAAATTTTTTTAAAATTATCTATTTTTTTTTTCAATATTTAAAAGGTAAACAAAAATTAAAAAAATCACATTCTAATTGGGGAATAGACATGTTATGTGACCATTTTTTTATAAATAAAAATAATGGAATATATATTGACATAGGTTGTCATCATCCTTTTTTAAATAACAATACTTTACCATTACATAAAAGAGGGTGGAGTGGTATCAATATAGATATTGATTTTTGTTCAATAGATATTTTTAATTTTTTTAGACCAAAAGATTTAAATATTGAAATAGGAGTTTCTGATACTAAAGGTGAAACCGATTTATATTTTTTTCATAATAGAGCAGCAAAAAATACGCTTTCAAAAAAATTGGGTCTTGAAGCAAAAAGTGTTAAAAAAGTAAATACAGATACATTAAACAACATAATTGAAAATAGTAAATTTGCTAATGAGAAGATTAATTTTTTATCTATTGATGTTGAGGGTTATGAACTTAAAGTATTAATGGGGCTTGATTTAAAAAAGTATAAACCCGAGATGATTGTTTTAGAATTTCTACAACCTAATATTAAAGAATTTTCACAACAAAAAATTGAAGTAATTCAGGAGTCTGCTCTTTACAAACATATGATTAATAGTGATTATAAATTAATTAATTGGGTGCATGCAGATTTAGTTTTTGTACCTAATAATTCTGCTTAATAATCTTTATGTCTTTAAAAAAAAAAAAAATTTTGATTAATTGTCCATCAATTGTTGATGTCAAAAAGATTGACACCTTAGGTGGTGTGGAATCTTTATGTATTGCGTTGGCCCATGAACTTTCTAAAAGAAAATTTGAAATTACTATCGCTTCAATATTTAAAAAGAGAATTCAAAAAAATAAAATATCATACATACCTATTAATGAAATAAAGAAAAATTTTAAAAATTACAATTTTGACTCAATAATAAGTGCTAATGATGCATCAATTTTTAATTTTTATAAAGAAAATCGTAGAAAAATATACTGGCTACATAATAAACTTCAAATTGAAAAATCTATTAGAAAAAAACAATTTTTTCCCATAATTATAAATAATTTTAATGTTGTATTTGTAAGTGATTATCTAAAAAATTTAAAATCATTTTTATTTCTATTTAAAAAAAAATCTACAATAAATAATTTTTTAATTCCTCATTTTAATACTAATAAAATTACAAAAAAAAGAAAACAAATTTTCGTTTGGTCAGTACAAAGAGAGAGAGGTTTAATTGATTTTATTGATATTTGGATAAATGAAATTAACACAAATTCAAAAAATGCTAAATTTTATATTTTTGGTATCGATAAGATTCCAAATAATTATAATAATAAGTACCTTAAATCTAAAAATATTTTTTTTAAAGGAAGAGTAAGTAAGAACGAATTAAAAAAAACCTATTGTGAAGCGATGGGTATGATTTGCTTGGGCTATGATGAAACATTTTGTTTAAATGCCCTTGAAGCTAATGCATGCGGTTTACCAGTAATTACTTTGGGCAAAACTGCATTAAAAAATTATGTTTTAAACAATTATAATGGATTCATAGTTGATACATTTTCTGAAATTGCTTCTAAGATTAAATATTTAATAAATATTAAATCTAGAAATAAAATTATTAAAAATTCAATCTCGATGTCAAAAAAGTTCTCCTTAAATAATGTTATTCAAGATTGGTTAAAGTTATTAAAATAAATTTTTAACCTGAATTTTAAATATTCAATTTTTGCAATTTTTCTACGATTAAAGAATTTTTTTGGATTATGAACTTTTTCACTTAAAGCATCAATTGAAGTGTGTATATCATAAACAACATTTTTTCCCGTTTCATTTTTAAAAATATCTATTAAATTCTCTATTTTTGATGACTTAATCTTTTGTAAATATATTGAAATCCATAAATCGTCATCTAAAAATAAATTTTTATTATCTTTTACATATTTATAATAAAATCTTTCTATTAAATCTAGGTTTTGATTGTCTATTAAAAAACCATCTGCACATTGTGCCATTTTTATATCAAAAATTTTTTGCAAATAAAAACTGTAATTTTTTCTTTCTTTTTCAAATGCATTTATAAAAATTTCACAAAATTTATTATCATATATGTGATCATCATCTATAATTATTGAACAATCATATTTTTTTACTTTTTCTAATGATCCCATTATTTTTGTTGCAGGTCCAAAATCATTACATCTTGATACTTCTAATAAATTTGATTCTAAATTTTTTATATCAATATCTAGAATTTTTGAGTTAGGAAACCTGTGATATTTGTAAGGTATATTGAGATAAATTTTGTTTGGTTTTAAAGTTTGTTGTTCAATAGATTCTATTGTTTTTTTTAATGTTTTTATTCTAGAAGGTATAGTAGTAAATGTTATACAAAAATTAGTATCTGCCATTATTTTAGCTTCATTTTATTTTTAAGTATTGTGTAAAAGTATTTTAACTTACAAATTAATAAATCCTTGTAATAACCATAGTTTTTATTCGGTTCTTCTAATAACCCGTCAAAGTTTGAATTAACTCTAAGATAATATTTTCTAAAAAACTTTATTGATATTCCCCATTTTAATATAAAAATTTCTGCACCATTATTCCAACTTTTTTTTCTTAAAGAAATAGAAGAAAAATGATAAACTCTACAATTACCTAATCCCTTAAAAAGTCTTGTTCCTATATTCCATAATTTAAAATTAAAGTCTGGATCTGATCCGAGGCCAGGACTAAACTCTTCACTAAAACCTCTTACTTGATTCCAAGTTTTAACAGGTATTAGTGACGGCTGCCAATGGGTTCCTTGAAAATCAGCATGATTTATTTTTGGTAATTCGGTAAGAAGTTTTCTTTCATTAAAATCTTCATAAGTCTTTCCACAATCCAATATAAGGTCAGCATTTATTGATTGAACCATTGTTCCAGATAAGAAAAAGTTTTTTTCAGTTATTTTTTTTAATTCATTTTGAAATGCTATATCCCACCCCGGACAAAAATACATATCATCGTGACCTAATACGATATGTTCATTCTTTGCTAATTTTACTGCCTCATTAAATGCAACACAAACACCAGAATTAACTTTGCTATATGAAAATTTGTATCCACTATTTTTTATAAATTCTAAACTACCATCAATTCCTTCATTAACATGAAATATTAATTCATGATCATGTGCAGAATTTTTTTTCAAACTTTTTAGACATAGTTTTAAATAGTTGATGTTATTAAATGTTGGGATAATTACTGAAAACATAGAAATAATAATTAAACATTATTGATGACTTTTTATATCTTAATTTTATTTAACGCATTATTTTTAAATAAATTAGCTTCTTTAATATATCTTCTTACCATTTCTGTAGACTTATGGCCAGTCATTGCCATAATACTTCGTTCTTCAGCTCCTGACTCTGCTGCTGACGTTGCAAAACCTGATCGCAAACTATGCCCAGAATAATTTTTATTATCTATGCCAGCTAACTTTAAATACTCTTTGATAAGCAATGCTACGGTTTGATCCGTTAATCGTTTTTCTGATAACTTCGAGCCTTTTCTAAACCTTCTAAACAAAGGACCTGAATTAATTTTTGATATTTTTATCCATTTTTGTAATGATACTACTGGGCAATATTCTGAGCTGTCAAAGTAGGGCAGTGCTTTTAAAAATCCTTCACCAAATTGATCTGTTTTAGATCTTCTAATAGTAATTTTTAAGCCATCATTAACAAAATCAAGATCATCATAATCAAGAGAAACTATCTCATTCCTTCTAAAACCACCTGAAAATCCTATTAGAATAATTGATCTATCTCTTAATTTTTTAATTTCTTTTTTATTTTGTTGATCTATAACATTAACTATTTGTTTTAAACTATTGATTAATAGAGGTTTTTTACTTTTTTGAACATTGCCTTTTCTTCTTTTTATACCCATAATGTTTTCAATAATTGATGGATGTTTTGTATCTAGATAGTGGCCTTTTAACCTATGAATAACACCTATTGATACCAATCGTCTCTTTAAAGTGCTCATTTTAGAGTCTTTTGTAGATAAATAAGTTAAATATAATGAAACTATCTTAGGTTCAGAAGGAAGTGATTTGAAACCATTCTGTGCACAAAATAATCCAAAATCCCTAAAATCTGATTTATAAGCTTTAATTGTGTTATATGCTTTAGAGTGTTTTAGATTTATTAAAGTTTCTTCCTGTAATGCTTTTATGTCTGTTATTATATTATTCATATATTACTATTGATAACCATTAATTATCGTTAGTAATATATTAAGTGATTTTAGATGTCAATAGTTATAATATTTAAAATATGCCGGTATGGATAATTAAACTTCCACTAATAATATTATGGTGGGCAATTTTAGTTGCTGTTGCAGACGGATTAAGTGGTGTTGCTATTATTACATGGTTGATAATTTGGGTTGGTATCGCTCCGCTTGTTTTAAAAGCTACAAATCAATAAATAGTGAATAAATTCAATTATTTAAAATTCATAATTAAACCAAATGATTAGAAAATTAGAGCAAAAAGATAAGGGAAATTGGGCTAAATTATACAATAGTTATGCCGATTTCTACAAAGCCCCAATGAATACAGGGGTTTTAGACACTCTTTGGAACTGGATTCATGATGAAAACCACGATGTTAACGGTCTATGCTTTGAATTAGAGGGTAAAATCGTTGCTATTGCTCATTATAGAACAATGCCAAGACCAATTAAGGGTCAATATATTGGTTTTTTAGATGATTTGTTCGTAGAGCCTGATTTTAGAGGTCAAAAAATAGCACAAAAGCTTATTAATCATCTAAAATCCCTATCTAAAGCCAATAATTGGCAAGGAGTTCGTTGGATCACCCACTCTAGCAATGAACATGCAAAGAAATTATACGATAAAATAGCTAATAACACTGGTTTTGAGCTCTATGAACTTAAAGGGGACTAAGTTTCAGCTAAAAGTCTGGAATTATTTGAAGAAAATACCCAAAGGCAAAGTGAAGACTTATGCTGACGTTGCAAAAGCCATTGGAAAACCGCTAGCAGTAAGAGCAGTCGCTAATGCTATAGGTAAAAACCCTTATCCTCCTAAAATACCCTGCCATAGAGTGATCAGATCAGACGGAAGCCTCGGCGGATATTCTGGAAAAGGTGGAATTCAACAAAAACGCCATTTATTGAGATCCGAAAAGGTCTTCATAAAATAGTATTTTTAGCCTATTAAACCCTCTAGAAACGTTGGTAATAAATACTTTTAATTAATATTGGTATAAATCAAGATAAATTGGATAATGCATCCTTCAGTTGTACTACAAGCGACCTATCAGTCAAAATAAGGTGCTCTATGGAGCTTTAAAAGCTATATTCTCAGACTGCATTGCTCTACTATTCAATAATATCAAGACTTTTAGACAGTCGCTAAAAAGCACTATTTTAAAGGATTTTTTGACCCCCACCCTATATCCTAAAATAACTATAAATATTTCATATTTCCATAGCGTCTAGAAACGTTGGTATTGAATACTTTTTTACACTTCGCTCAATTTATCGATAAATAAACTTTAAATTCTTTTATTCATTTAAAATTAAAAATGATTTAATTATATTATCTTAAATATTTATAATTATTTGTGAAATTATACTTATATTTAATGTTACATAAAACTTAATAATTACAGTAGTTTAATTACATAAATTAATGTATAGGATTAAGTAATAGTAAATATATGTTACCTAATATTAATGGCTCTTAATAGTTGCTTCTCTCCTAGAGATATAAATTCCACTAATCACAATTATAGCCAAACCAAGAAAGGTCCAATTATCAGGAAAGTTACCGAAGAAGTAATACCCAATAATTACGTTTGGAATGATCTCTGTATAGCCTAAAGGAGCTAATTTTGATGCATCAGCATATTTTAAAGATAATATAAGGAATAAATGACCAATGCAGGCAAAGACCCCTATTCCAGCCATCATAGACCACTGAGAAAGGTCAGGATTAATCCATATAAAAGGCATAATACCTGAAACAGCAACTAATCCAACCAACCCTGTTAACAATAAGGTTAATAAGGGATTATCAGAGGTGCTTAATTTACGAGTAATAATTAAATAAAAACCATACATCACGCCAGTTCCAAGGGCAGCTAAACTTGCAAGATTAATTTCAAGAAAACCAGGTCTAATAACAACTAAAGAACCCACAAATCCAATTATAACAGCTGTCCATCTTCTAACACCAACCTTCTCGCCCAACAACATAGGAGAAAAAGCAGTCACTATTAATGGTGCAACAAAAGCTAGTGTTAATGCTTTAGCTAAAGGAATTATTGATATTGCATAAAAGAAACAAACGTTTGCACAAAGTAAAATTAAACCTCTGAGTATTTGTAACTTTGGTTTGTCAGACCAAACAAGTTGTTTGTTATAGAAAAAAAACATTACAGGGAGAGTAAACGCAACAGTAAAAAAATATCTAGCCCATGTAATTTGAAGAACAGGTAGATCTGCACTTAAATATTTAGCAAATCCATCCATTACTGGAAGCATCATCCAACCTAATAAACTAAAAATAATGGCTTTCATAAGCCAATAGATACAGTTTAATTAAAGTATTTTAAAGCAAAGAATACGACTATGGGAATGGTGATAAAAGACATTACCGTTGAAACCACAATCATGCTTGCAACACTATCGGTAATTTTTTTAGGAGAATAGATTGAAGCTACAAGGTAGTTTAAAACTGCACTAGGCATTGAGCATTGAATTAGTAATGCACCAGCCGCAAAACCCGAAAGATCAAAATATTTAATCAATAAGAAACCAACAATTGGTCCAAGGATGACTCTGCCAATTGAGGAAATTAATGCTTTTTTAAAAGAGAAAACTTTAAAGCGTGTTAAAGCGATCCCCAAGGACATTAGAATTAAAAAAATCGTAGCATACATTAAAAGGAAAGTTGTATTTTCAACAAAAGTTGGTGTCTCTATTTTAAAATAAAGAAAAATAACAGAGATAATTATTGCATAAAAAGGGGGATTTTTAAGAATAACATTAATATTAAATTTCCTATCAGCAAGAAAAATTCCCAATGTAAAATGGCATAAAATTATTAAAACTGAAATTGCTGCAGCAACACCCAATCCTTGGGAGCCATAAGCAAACAAACATATGGGTAAGCCCATATTTCCAGTATTTGGCATAATAAAAGGTGGAAGCTCTCGTACGATATCTTTAGTTTTTAATAAAAATAAAAAAATTACTCCGATAAAAGTGAAGGCTATAATTGCAATTAGATAATACCAAAAATAATTTTTAAATATTTCAAAAGAAGTTCCTGTACATGTTAGTGAATAAATTATCATTGCTGGTGAACCAATGTTAGCAGCAAAATTAGTTATAAAAGTAGTGTCAATTTTTGGATTTTTTTTACCTAAATAATAACCAATACCAACAACAAAAAAGACAGGAAATAAAACTTCAAATAGCTTTAGATATATTTCCATTAACTATGGATTCTAATCAACGTAGGGTATTTAAGGATATTTTTATCTTTCCTGAAAATAGATAGACAATTTTTAGAATTAAGTTCTTTAGTTTTATGGGTAATAATAACAATAGTAGCCTTATTATTTTTCTTATCAGGAGTTTGAATTAATCTTTTTACTGAAATTTTGTACTTAGCTAACCTGTTAGTAATAGTGGATAAAACACCTGGTTTATCTTTAACTTCAAACCTTAAATATAAAGAATTAGTATAGTTATTTACATTATAACATTTAATTGATTTACGTTTATTGTTTGGAATACCAAAAGGTTTTTTTATAGTACCACTCAATATCGAAAGTAAATCAGATAATAGTGATGAAGATGTTGGGCCAGGTCCAGCACCCTCACCTTGCAATATACTTTCACCAACTGGTTTTCCTTCAAGAATAACGGCGTTCATTACTCCACTAACATTACCTATATATGAATTTTTACTAACTAAACATGGATGAACTGTTTCAAAAAGTTGTTTATTAATAAGTTCAGAAATACCTAGCAATTTAATACGTAAATTTAATTGATTGGCAATTTCAATGTCTTTTAATTCAATTTTTTCAATTCCTTCCATCAAACATTTATGTTTTGAAATCTTGGTATTAAAAGCAAGTGCAGATAAAATTCTTACTTTAGCAAAAGCATCAAAACCATTTAAATCTAATTTTGGGTTACCAGGTTCAGCATATCCAAGTTTTTGAGCTTTTTTTAAAACATTAGAAAAGCTATCTTTAGAATCTCTCATTTCTGAAAGTATGTAATTAGAAGTACCATTCAAAATTCCATAAACTTTTGAAAATTTGTTAGTAGCTAAGCTTTCCTTGATGGTTCTTATTATAGGAATACCACCAGCAACGGAGGCCTCAAACTCTAAGTTAACTTCATTATCCTCAGCAAGTTTAACTAAATAATCACCATGTTTAGAGATAAGTGCTTTATTTGGCGTAATGACATGTATCTTGTTTTTTAAAGCAGTTTCTACTACTTTTTTTGATATACCATCAGATAAACCAATAGCTTCAAATAAAATATCTATTTTAGTTTTACTAAAAATTTCTAATGGGTTTTTATAGAAAATTTTTTTGTTAACATTATATCTTCTTTTTTTATTAATACTTTTTGCAGAAACTGCCACAACATTTATTTTTTTTCCTGTTTTGAGTTCAATTTCTTTCTTTTTAATATTAAGTTCATTTAATAAATAAATACCAACTTGTCCCAATCCTACTACAGCGATATTAATATTATTTTTCATAATTTATTAATCTATATTTGGGTATACACTTATTTTAGAATATTGAATTAACAGTTGGTTAAATTCATCAAAACTTAAATCTTTATCGAAGTTCAACTTTGTATTATTAGTACCAATATTTGAATTCGGTGATGCGCAAGATACTAAAAAAAATAAAATAAGTAATTTTTTCATTATAAACCTTTTGTTTCTGGAAAATTAAATTTTAAATTCATATTTTGTATTGCTTGTCCTGCTCCACCTTTAATTAAATTATCAATAGCTGATAAAATGATAATTCTATTTTTATACTTAGTTTTGCAAATTGATAGATAGCAATTATTTGTATTAATTACGTCATTTGTACTTATCAGAGTGTTTTGTTTTACAATTTTAACGAATCTACTTTTTGAATATTCATTTTTTAATGTTTTTTCTAATTTCGTAATGTTTACACCTTTATTCAAATTAAGATAAATTGTGCTTAATATCCCTCTAAACATAGGAGTTAAGTGAGGAGTAAAAGTAAAAGAAAATTTCTTTTTTGAAACGTTGTCTATTTCTTGTTGAATTTCAGAATTATGTCTGTGAAAACCTACGCCATAAGAGCTTAAGGATTCATAAAGGTTTTTGTCTTTATATTTTTTATGAACACCTCTACCCGCTCCAGAATAACCTGATTTAGAGTCAATAATTATATTTTCAGTTTTTATCAAATTTTTTTTAATTAAAGGAATAAGAGGTAACAATATTGATGTCGGATAACATCCGGGACAAGCGATAATATTATATTTCTTAACTTTACTTCCTGTAATTTCAGGCAATGCATAAATAGATTTTTTTATGTTCTTAACTGATTTATGTTTTTGTTTATACCATTTCAAATAGTCAGATGCTTTGTTAAGTCTAAAATCAGCAGCTAAATCAATTAACACATTATGTTTTAATAAGTAATTTGAGATAGATTGTGCACCACCATTTGGTAATGCTGTGAATATTAGATCGACATCTTTTAAATAAGATTTATCAAATTTTATAATTTTAGGTAATTTTTTTTTGTTTAAGAGTTTATCGTAATGTGAGATATTTTTTCCAACAGAAGAATTACCACAAAGATATTTTATTTTAACATCATTATGTTTAACTAATAATTTTATTAATTGAACACCAATATAACCAGTTGAACCAGCAACCAAAACATTAACCTTAGACATTTTTTACTATAGCAGTTTAGAATTAAAAATGAATTATCTTTTAGAGAATTGGAAGCTTCTACGGGCTTTTCTACGACCAGGTTTCTTTCTTTCAACTGACCTAGAGTCTCTTGTGGTTAATTTTTCAGTTTTAAGAGTAGATTTAAATTCTGGGTCAAATAATAGTAAAGCTTTTGCTATACCATTAACCATTGCACCTGCTTGTCCTGTGTGACCGCCACCTTTTACACTGCATCTTACGTCATAATCTGTTGCTTGATTCAAAATTTCAAATGGTCTTGTTATTTGCATTTTATGACTGCCACTTGAAAAATAATTATCAAATAATTTTCCATTGACGTAAATTTTACCTGTACCTTTTTTAAGCCAGATTTTTGCAATAGATTTTTTTCTTCTGCCTGTAGCATATTTACTATCTTTAAAATCTAATTTTATTTTAGGTTTTTTTGAAGAAGCTTGTGTAGTCGATTCCATTTTAATTTCTAATTAAATTTTTACTATTTAGTTTTTGTAAGTTTATCATTTTGGGATTTTGCGCTGCATGAGGATGATCTTCACCTACATAAATTTTTAGTTTAGTTAGTTGTTTTCTTCCAAGTACACCACCAGGTAACATTCTTTTTACAGCTAATTTTAAACTTTCTCCTGCTTTATTTTTTTCTAATAATTTTTCCGGTGTTGTGACTTTGATTCCACCAGGATGACCTGTGTGTCTATAATATTTTTTATCTTTAAATTTTTTTCCAGTAAATTTCGCTTGTTCTATATTTTTAACAACAACGAAATCACCATCATCCATATGTGGAGTATATGTGGTTTTATTTTTGCCTCTAATAATCATAGATACAACTGATGCTAATCGTCCAACAACAGCATTTTTAGCATCAATTTCAAACCAGTTGCTAGTAATTTCGGCGCTTTTAATAAACTTAGTCATGTTGCGAGAATTAATACTATTATTAAATATAAAGTCAATTTTATATTTTTCTTGTATTAATTAACAATCATGATATTTTGATTAGGCCGATTTGTTCCTATTGCTGGCTAATAATTGCTAAAAAGGATTTTTACACACATTTTCGGTAGGTATTTGAACTTTATTGTGCGCCTTGCATAAGCTAAAGCACTAAAAAAGGAGTTATAAAATGAGCACAAAAAGACAAAACCCAGAAACTATCGCATTACATGGTGGTGATTATAGGAGTGATCCAACAACTAAAGCTGTCGCAGTTCCAATTTACAGAACAACATCATATCAATTTGATAGTACGGAGCATGCTGCAAACCTTTTTAGTCTTAAGGAGTTTGGAAATATCTATACAAGAATAATGAATCCAACAAATGATGCTCTTGAAAAAAGAGTTGCTGCCTTAGAAGGTGGTTTGGCTTGTTTAACAGTGTCATCAGGACAAACTGCATCTACATTTGCAATTTTGAATGTTGCTCAATCTGGTGATAATATAGTAAGCTCTACTGACTTATATGGTGGAACTGTTGCTTTATTTACTCATACTTTAAAAAAGCTTGGTATTGAAGTTAGATATGCAGATCCAACAGATCCTAAAAATTTCGAGAAAGCAATTGATGATAAAACTAGAGCTTTTTATGGAGAAACTTTACCCAATCCTTATTTAAGAGTTTTTCCTATAAAAGAAGTTTCAGATATTGGAAGAAAATACAATATACCTCTGATTATGGATAATACAGCGGCACCTGTTATATGTAAGCCTATAGAACATGGAGCAGCTGTGGTTGTACATTCTTTAACAAAATATATAGCGGGCCATGGAACTGTAGTTGGAGGAAGTTTAGTTGACGGAGGAAATTTTGACTGGACTGCTGATCCTAAAAGACAACCTTTATTTAATACTCCAGATGATAGTTATGGTGGTGCAGTATGGGGTAAAGTTGTTCCTCAGCTTACAGGTGCAAATGTTGCTTTTGCAGTAAGAGCTAGAGTTGTTCTGTTGAGAGATCTTGGTGCTGCTTTAGCTCCAGATAATGCTTTTGGAATAATTCAAGGCCTAGAAACTGTAGCCTTAAGAATGAAACAACATTGTGAAAATGCAAAAAAAGTTGTTGATTATCTTCTAAAACACAAAGAAGTATCTCGGGTTATTTATCCAACAGAGCATAAAGGTGAAATAGCAGATAGAGCAACAAAATATCTTAAAGGTGGAAAAGGTGGTTTGGTAGGCATTGAACTAAAAGGTGGAATTAAAGCTGGAAAGAAATTTATTGAAGCTTTAAAAATGTTTTATCATGTAGCAAATATTGGTGATGCAAGAAGCTTGGCTATACACCCAGCTAGTACAACGCATAGCCAATTAAATGAAGAACAGCTATTAGCCTCAGGTGTTACACAAGGATATGTAAGACTTTGCATCGGCATAGAACATATAGACGATATAATTGAAGATTTAGACCAAGCTTTAAATCGTTCATCAAAGAAAGATTTAAAAGCTGTTAGTTAGAATTAGCATTTAAATATAAAAAATAAATAGTAGAACTAACTAAAAAAATAGAGCTAATTTGGTGCATAGATGCTAAGAAGATTTGTGCACCAAAGAGTAAAGTAAAAATTCCTAAAATAATTTGTAATAACAGTAAAAAACCTATTATTTTAATTGCAAAAAAGAAATTTATTAATTTTTTTTTATATACTTGAAATAAAATTAATAAGTAAAATCCCATAATGATATAAGCTAAATTTCTATGCATAAATTGAACGAGAGATCGATCACTAAATGCTTTTAGAGAAAATAAATCAACAAATTTACTGTCATTGGGAAAATAAGTTGTGTCCATTAAAGGCCAAGAATTGTATATTTTTCCAGCATCCATACCTGAAACAAAAGCACCTATTATAATTTGACTAAAAATCAAAAATAAAAAAGTTAAAGGAATAAAATTATTCAAATTATTTTTTGAAAAACTAATAACTTTTAACTCTAAATAATTCCAAAAAATTAATGAGATTATGAAAAATGCAATTAATAAATGAACCGATAACCTAAAATGACTTACATCAACCCTATCAACTAAACCACTAGAAACCATGTACCAACCTATAAATCCTTGAAAACAAATAAGTATAAAAATAAAATAAAAACTTATCAATTTTTTAAAACCCAATTTAAAAGTAAAATAAATAAGCGGTACTAAGAAAGATATTCCAATTAATCTACCTAAAAAACGATGTATCCATTCCCACCAAAAAATAACTTTAAACTCTTGCAAGGACATGAGGTAGTTTTGTAACTTAAATTCAGGAATATTTTTATATAAATCAAAATACTTAACCCATTGAGTATGATTTATTGGTGGTAAAAAACCTGAAAATAATTGCCATTCAGTAATTGATAGCCCAGAGTCAGTTAATCTGGTTAAACCACCCACAACAATCATTATTGAAATCATCGTAAACATAAATGCCAACCAAAAAGAAATATAATTTTTTAATTGTGAATTTTCTATGTACATATATGAATAAATATATTAATTATTATTAAATCCAATTGTATTAATGTCGCCAAAAAATAAAATAAAACTAAATAAACTAAGAAAAAGATTAGATATACTTGATAGTGGTCTATTAAATGTAATAAAAAAAAGATCTTACTTAGTAAATGAGGTTTTAAAATTAAAAAATTATAAAAACGAGATAATTGATAAAAAAAGAATTAACTTTATTCTTAAAAAAATTCGTAAAAAATCAATAGAAAAAAAAGTTGATCCTAAAATAACTAATCGAATTTGGAAGAGTATGATTTGGTCATTTGTTGATTATGAAAAAAGAAATTTTAAAAAAAAATAAAATTATTTGCTGTGCGGTGGTAATTTTTTTTCCACAAATACTTCATGTTTTCTTGTAGCTGGGTTATATTTTTTAGCTGTTAATTTTACTTTAGCTTTTTCACCACCAGCTGGTTTTTTAACATAATAAAAAAAAGGGCTGTTAGGTTTAGCTTCGGGTACCAATCTAACTTTTACGTGTGTTTTTTTAGCCATGTTATTTTAATTTTTTTATATCTTTAATTAAGTTTAATATTTTTTTAAGTTTATTTTTAATACTAGAATTATTGACACTTATAGAATTATTTGAAATTTCGTCAAGTTTTAAAGGGTTCTTAGAATTTAAAAGTTTTTTAACACCATTAATAGTCATACCCTGTTCTTTTAGAAGGTATTTAACATTTTTAAGAACTTCTATTGTATTTTTATTATAATATCTTCTATTGCCAGATAAAATTTTGGGTTTTATTTGTTTAAATTTTTTTTCCCAAAACCTAATTGTATGTGTGTTTAAAGTACCCTTTTTTTTATTAATAAGATTTAAAATTACAGCAACCTCTCCTATTGATTTATAAGCGGTATCAGATTTAAGAATCATTTTGAGAATTTACTAGATCTTTGAATTCTTTTGAAGCTTTAAATAAAACTACATTTCTATCTGAAATTTTCTTTTTCTCTTTTGTAATAGGATTTCTACCAATACGACTTTTTTTATGACGAATACTAAAAGTTCCAAATCTTGAAATTTTAAGTTTTTTTTCTAAAATTAAGCTTTCGACGATTGTTAGTAAGAAGTCCTCAAGTATAGTAGCGGAGATTTTTTTTGAAAAACCAATTTGCATATAAATTGAGTTTATTAAATCTTTTTTTGTTAAATTTACTCTCACAATTAATTTATATTATTTCTAATTTTTTCTATTAAATTACCTTTTATAATTCTAGTACAAACACTTAAAGAGTTTGAAAAACCAATATAATCTGTGCCACCGTGACTTTTAATAACTGGAGAATCTAGTCCTATAAATATAGCTCCATTATAAAGTCTTGGATCTAGCCTTTTTTTAAATTTTTTTAGATTTGAAATATTCAAGAACGATGAAATTTTACCTATTAAACTCCCAGTCATGGCTTTTTTTAATTCACCAGTAATGAAATTAGCAGTTCCTTCCGCTGTCTTTAAAGCCACGTTTCCAGTGAAACCATCAGCAACTATAATATTAACATCTCCATTCATTAATTGATTACCTTCAATGTAACCTTTAAATTCAAAATCTGGATTTATTTTTTCGCTCAATTTTTGATATGTTTCTTTAATTATTTCATGTCCTTTAATTTCTTCAGAACCAATATTTAATAAAGCAACTTTTGGGTTTACTTCTGGATACAGTGATCTAAATAAAGAAGATCCCATTATTGAAAAATCAATAAGATTTTTAGAACTACACTCAATATTAGCACCTAGATCTAACACTACACTCATACCTTTTTTATTTGGCCATAGAGCAGCTAGAGCTGGTTTATCAATATTTTCTATCATTTTAAGATTTAATTTAGCAATTACTAATAATGCTCCTGTATTGCCAGCTGAAACAACTATATCTGATTTTTTGTTTTTAACACTTTCAACAGCAAGCCACATGCTAGTATTTTTCCCTCTTTTTGCTCCTTCTAATGGGCTGTCAGTTCCTTTTACAATATTTATAGTATGGGTTACTTCAAAACAAATTTTGGGTAATTTTTTATTAATTATTTTATTTATTTCCTCTTGATCACCAAATATTTGATAGAAGGCTTCTTTGTTATTTTTATAATGGTGAATTATTCCATCTATGATTTTTTTTGGTGAACCATCACCACCCATTGCATCAACTGCAATTTTAATTACATTGGTCATTTAAAAAATTTTAGTTATTATTCCTTAGGATCAAGGATTTGTCTACCTCTGTACATGCCCGTTTTGAGATCTAAATGGTGTGGAAGTCTATATTCTCCAGATTTTTTATCTTCAACAATGTTCTTTGATGAGAATTTCATATTTTGAGCTCTTCTCATTCCAGTTCTTGACGGTGATTGTTTACGTTTTGGTACAGCCATAATAAAATTAAGGTTTAATTACACCTTTTATATAAAAATTTAAAGTATTATTTATCAATTTTAACCTATATTTTTCAAAGTAATTAGCTAAAAATGAGCAATCTGCATTAATATCTAAGTACTGCTCTAGTATAGAGCTTTTCTCATCTATGGTTAAGAGCTCCCAATAATGAATTTTATCTATCATGCTATAAAATAAATTAAGGTAGTCCTTCATTTTTTTATTTATAGATTGATCTCCATACCCTATCTCACGTATACTTAGTTCTAGCTGTCTAAACAAATAGTCATAAATTTCTTGCATTATCTTTTTATCATTACCTGTTTTGTAGACTTTTAAAAAGAAGGCAAAATGAAGTAAAAAGAATATTAGCCTATCAGAAAAAGTATCTTGTTTATCAAAGTTTTTGTATAACTCTTTATTTCTAGTTAAATTAACTAAATTATTGTAAATATTTATATATTTTATGTTCATGAAAAAATATTTGTTTCTTTTTGTTATTCTTTTTTTTATTACAAATTGTACATTAAATAAAGTTGTAAAGCATCATGGAGTAAACTTTTTAGAACAAAAACAAAGTAAACTTGTTATAAATACATCTAATATTAATGATATTATTGGTGCTCTAGGTCCTCCATCAACAACTAGTACTTTTGATAATGATATGTTGATTTATATTGAAAGAAACACTTCATCATCAAGGTTAACAAAATTAGGTAAAAAAAAATTATTAACAAACAATGTATTAGTTTTAGAGATAAATAGTAAGGGAATTTTAATTGAAAAAACTTTTCTCACCATGGATGATATGCAAGAAATTAATTTTTCAAAAGATTCAATAGAGATGTCTTTATTAAAAAGATCATTTGTATATGACTTTTTGAATTCTGTTAGGCAAAAAATTAATGACCCACTAAATACTGGTGGTGGTAGCAACTAATTCTAAAATAAGAATTATAATTACCCAGCAATAACAGCTAATAATAACAAAGCTACAATATTTGTTATCTTAATCATTGGGTTAATTGCTGGTCCAGCTGTATCTTTATATGGATCTCCGACGGTATCACCAGTTACGGCAGCTTTATGAGCTTCTGAACCTTTTCCACCATGATGACCATCTTCAATATATTTCTTGGCATTATCCCAAGCACCACCACCGGCAGTCATTGAAACTGCAACAAACAAACCCGTAATAATAACACCTAATAGCATTGCACCAACTGAAGCTAATGCTTCAGCTTGTCCACCTATTGGAAGGATAACAAAATATAAAACAATTGGAGATAAAACTGGCAACAAAGAAGGAATTATCATTTCTTTGATTGCAGCTTTAGTAAGTAAATCTACAAGTTTAGCATAATCTGGTTTTTGTTTACCTTTCATTATACCTGGAAACTTTTTAAATTGTCTTCTAACTTCAACAACAACAGCCCCACCTGCTCTACCAACCGCTTGCATTCCCATTGATCCAAATAAATATGGAAGCATTCCACCTATTAATAGCCCAACAACGACATAAGGATTGGTTAGATCAAAAGTAACAATTATACCTTCTAACTTAGATCCTGCTGTCCCAGAAAAATGTTTAATATCTTCAACATAGGCAGCAAATAAAACTAATGCTCCTAAACCAGCAGAACCAATTGCATAACCTTTAGTAACTGCTTTAGTAGTGTTACCTACGGCATCTAATGCATCGGTAGTTTTTCTGACATTATTTGGCAATTTAGCCATTTCAGCAATACCACCAGCATTATCCGTCACTGGACCGTATGCATCAAGAGCAACGACCATTCCAGCAATTGCTAACATTGTAGTAACTGATATTGCAATTCCGTAAAGACCTGCAATAAAATTTGTGGCAAGAATTCCAGCAACAATAATTAATGCTGGTACAGCTGTTGCTTCCATCGAAACAGCCAAACCTTGAATAACGTTTGTTCCATGTCCAGTTGTAGATGATTTTGCAATACTTTTTACTGGTCTGTATTCAGTTCCAGTATAGTATTCAGTAATCCAAATTAATAAACCAGTAATAACCAAACCAATTATTCCACAATAATATAAACTCATACCAGTAAAAGTTTTACCACCAACATTATATTCACTTGTAAAACCAATAACATAATCAGTAACTGGATATAAAATCGCCAAAGAAGAAACTGCAGAAACTACAAAACCTTTATATAAAGCATTCATAACATTTTTGCTTTTTCCAAGTTTAACAAAAAAAGTTCCTAAGATTGATGTTAATATACAAGCTCCACCAATAGTTAAAGGGTAGATCATCATATTCATATCACCTTGAAAAAATATTGAAGATAAAACCATTGTTGCAACAATAGTAACAGCATAAGTTTCAAATAAATCTGCCGCCATACCTGCACAGTCACCAACGTTATCACCAACATTATCTGCTATTACAGCTGGGTTTCTAGGATCATCTTCAGGAATTCCTGCTTCAACCTTACCAACTAAGTCAGCACCAACATCAGCACCTTTTGTAAATATTCCTCCACCTAATCTTGCAAAAATAGATATTAATGAAGCACCAAAACCAAGAGCAACTAGTGCATTAACTATTTCTCTTTCTGCAATACCAAATTTTAATAAAAAATAATAATAAACGGCTATTGCCAATAAAGCTAAACCTGCAACAAGCATTCCAGTAACAGCACCTGATTTAAAAGCTACAGAAAGACCATTTGCTAAACCTTTTCTAGAAGCTTCAGCAGTTCTAACGTTTGCTTGAACTGAGACTAACATTCCAACATAGCCTGCTATTCCAGACAAAGTAGCTCCAATTAAATATCCAAGACCAACTAAAGGACTGAATACAAAACAAATAATTACTAAAACAACTATGCCAACCACAGAAATTGTTTTGTATTGTCTTGCTAAATATGCCTTTGCACCAATTTGGATAGCAGTTGCAATTTCTTGCATTTTTGAATTTCCAGCACTTAAATTTAGAATATTTTTACCAGTGTAATAACCATAAACTATTGAAAGGAAACCTGCTGCAATTGTATAAAGTAATATTGTTTCTACTGATGTATTCATAATGCCTTTTAGTTGTTTAGTTGTTAAAAATTTTATTGTTAAAGAGCGGACAATACAAAAAAAGCTGTAAAAGGCAATATTTAAGTTTTAAAATTGATGGAAATAACCTTTGATTTTAAGGTTAATTTGCTTGTTTTTATCATCAACAATGGATGATTTTTCACCGACATTTTGAATTGACCCTATTTTTGTAAGCTTAATTCTATAACTAGAGGATATTTTTTTAATAATATGTTTCTTACTCTTAGATGCTGTAAATAGAACCTGATAATCGTCACCGTTAGATATATAATTTATTTTAGATAAATTTTTGAGATTTAAAACGTTTTTTAAATTATTAGAAATTGGAACATCTTTTAGATAAAGTTTATATGATAATTTTTGTGCATTAATCATTTTATCAAGATCCGACAATAATCCATCAGAAATATCGATTGAAGTATTGGCAAATTTTTTAAGATGATCTACTAATTTTAGTTGAATATTTGGCATAAAATATTGATTAGTGAAATATTTTTTTAATGAATTATTAAGTTTAATTTTATTTTTTAATACCAATAAACCCAAATAGCTATCACCTAAATTTCCAGAAACGTAGATATCATCATTGATTTTAGCTTTATTTCTAAAAATAATATTGTTAGCAAAACCAATAGAAGTAATTGTAAAACTTAATTTATTTGAAAAAACAGTATCTCCCCCACTTAGGTTAATCTTGTATTTATTTTGCTCTTCATTTAATGATTTACTAATTTTTAATAAATTAGATTTAGAAAAACTTTTTTTATTACCAGATCCAGAAATAAAATAATATTTAGGTTGAACACCTTTACATATAAGATCAGAAATTGAAGATCTAATTATCTTTTTAATGACTAAGTGCGGGTTTTTATAATCTATAAAATGATTACCTTCAGTATATGTGTCAACAGAAACTACTAATCTATTTCTTTTATCAAAAAATACATCGTCGTTTAAATTTAAAGCACTTGGAATTTTTTTCGAGAGTTTTTGAAAATAATTTTTTATTAAATCAAATTCATGCATTGGTAGTTCTTATTTTTTTTGCTATTTTATCTAATATAGCATTTAGATATTTTGTTTGAGACTCTTCTAAAAAAAAATTAGATGCATCAAGGTATTCCTTAATAATTATTTTAGTTGAAATTTTAGGCTTATATAAAAATTCGAATATAGCTGATTTAACTATGACTTGAAAAACTTTATCTAAATTAGTTAATTGTAAATCATCACTTAAATGATTTTTAACTTCTTCTTTAATTACCTCATCTCTTTCAATGGTTCCAATAACTACATCTTTAATAAATTTTTTAAACCTGTGTTTTGGGAAAATTAATTCTATATCGTCATTAAAAAAATTGCCGTATAATTTTTGAATAATTATTACTCTTGGGCTTTGATTGGGGTTATATGGAGTTCTCATTATTTTTGGGATAACACAGAGATGAGAGCCAATGCTGCTTCTCTACCTTTGCTTTTTCTAGCTATTGCTTGTTTCATATTAAGACATGTAATAATTCCATTTCCTATAGGTTTTTTGCTTTCTATTGACAGTTTCATTATCGCATCTGTAGATGCTTGGGATATAAAATCAAAATGAGGAGTTTGACCCTTTATAACACAGCCTAGAGCTAAAAAAGCATCATACTTTTGAATATTTTTTGAAATTGTTACAGGTATCTCAAAAATCCCAGGAACTTTTATAGTTTTAATTATGCTAGATTTCGGTAATACATGAGTTGCGCTTTTGAGCAAACCTTTAGATATATCGATATAATAATCAGCAATTACTATTAAATATTTTTTTTTCATTAAATTATTTCCTGTTTAGTAATCTTTATATCATAACCTTCTAAACCAATAACTTTTTTGGGAGATTTAGTTATTAATATCATGTTTGTAATCTTTAAATCTTTGATTATTTGAGCTCCTATACCATAATTTCTTATAAGTTTGTCATTACCTTTTTTATAGAAATTTTTATTTTTATAATCTTTAAGTGTTTGAGTCACAGATTTTAAATTTGTATCTTTAATAAATATAAGAACGCAGTTATTAAATTTTTTGAAATAATTCAACGTTTTTGAAAATGAATTTGGTAATTGTTGGTTCATTAAATAGTTTTGAACTACATTAGAGGATATGACTCTAACCCTAGGAGCTATACCTTTTTTAATATTACCCTTTAATAAAGCGAAATGTTCAGAACCATCTAAAAGATTTTCATATATTCGAATTTTATATTTTTGATTTTTGACTATAATATCTGATTGTTTTTTTAACCTAATTAATTTTTCTTTTTTAAGGCGGTAAGCAATTAAATCTTCAATTTTACCAATTTTTAAATTATGTTTTTTTGCAAAATTAAATAAATCTTGACCCTTTGCCATTGTTCCATTTTCATTCATAATTTCACATATAACTGCTGAATTATTTTTCTTAGCCAATTTCGAAATATCAACAGAGGCCTCTGTGTGACCAGCTCTAACAAGAACACCGCCATCTTTAGCAATGATTGGAAAAACATGTCCTGGTGATACAATTTCTTTTTTATGAACATTTTTCTTTGTTGCAATTTTTATTGTTTTAGCTCTATCTCTTGCAGAAATACCAGTTGTTATTCCCTTTTTAGCTTCAATAGATACAGTGAATGCAGTTTTATTTCTTGATTGATTTACAGGTGACATCAATGATAAATTTAACCTCTTGGCTTGAACACTGTCCATTGCTAAACATATTAATCCACGACCATACTTGGCCATGAAATTTATTTTTTTCGCATTTGAGTCTGATGTTGAAATTATTAAGTCACCTTCATTTTCTCTTTTTTCATCATCAACTAAGATAAACATACCACCTTTTTTAGCAGTATTAATAATGCTTTCAATTGATGAGTAATTATTTTTTTTCATTTAAATAATTTCTAACGTATTTAGATAGTATATCTATCTCTATATTAACTAGATTATTTTTTTTTAATGAAGATAAGTTTGTAAGTTTAAAGGTGTGTGGAATAACCCATATTTGAAAACCTTTTTTAGTTAACTTAGAAATTGTAAGAGAAACACCGTTAATACAAACTGATGCTTTTTCAATCAGGTTTATTCTTTCTTTTTTAACAATTTCAAATTCAAATAAATAGGATTTATCAATAATTTTAATATTTGAAATTTTGCCTACAGTATCGATGTGACCTTGGCAAATATGACCTGATATTTTTTGACCATATTTTAAAGGTAGTTCAAGGTTAACTTTATCTTTAAATTTTAAAAATTTAAACTTTGATCTCTGTATGGTCTCGTCTGAAAGATAAAATTCCATTAAATTTCCAATAATTCTTATTAATGTTAAGCAAACACCATCACATGAGACTGAAACTCCAATATCTTTATTTCTTAATTTTAAATCTGATTTTATTAAAATATTAATACCTTTGGGTCTTTTTTTAATTTTATAAATAACCCCTTGATTAAATATTATTCCATTAAACATATTATTTTTTATAAAGTGTAATTGAATCTTTTCCTAAGTGTGTATTAATTCTTTTTTTACTTTTATATTTATCTGATAAGTCTTTAAAGCAGTTAAAATCTTTGTAGGCTACTAATTTTGATAATTTTTTTGGGCTTTTAAATAGATAAAAATGATTAAATAATTTTTTTTGTATAAAACTTTTAGATAAATCATTGCCCCCTTCAATAAGTAAGTTTCTACAACCAAAACTATAAAGCTTCTTAAGAATTAATTTAACATCAAAATTTTCATTTTTTAATAAATTAGATTTTATTAATTGAATGCCTTTATTTTTAAATATTGAAATTTTTGACGTATCAGCTTTTTTATAAAATATTATAGTATTGTTTTTATTAGCAGTTTTAAAAATATAAGACTTTGTATTCATCTCTAAATTCTTATCTAAAATAACTCTTTTGGGTGAAAATTTATTTAAACCTTCTAGTCTGCAATCTAATTTAGGGTTGTCTTTATTCAAAGTTTTATACGTAATCAGCAATGAATCATTTTTATATCTTAAAAAATGTGTCAACTTATCTGAGTGGATATCAGTAATCCTACTTGTCCCTTTACTGTAAATTAAGTTGTTTTTTGAAACAGCTATTTTACCAGTAACAAAAGGCAACATATTATTTCTATTAAAGAAATATGGCTTATAAAAGTTAATTATTTCCTTATTGAGTAAACCTTTTTTAACAATAATATTTTTTGATTGTAAAATTTTAAGACTTTTTCCTTTAACTTTTTTATCTACATCTTCTATTGAATAAATAATTTCACTTATTCCATTTTTTATGATTTCTTTAGTGCAAGGTGGTGTTTGCCCATAATGACAACATGGTTCTAGTGTTACATACATAGTTGAACCTTCTAAAATTTTATTAGAATTATTAATTGCATTATATTCTGCATGAGGTCTTCCATTGTAACCAGTTTGACCGATTGAAATGATTTCATCATTTTTAACAATTACACAACCTACTGATGGATTTTTACCTGTGAAACCATGACGTGCACTTGCTAGTATTAAAGCAAGGCTCATATATTTTTTGTCTTTTGCGGAAAATTTATCTTTTCTTGTAGACATCTAATTTGTCAACGAATTGTACAAAATCTTTTTCTTCTCTAAAATTTCTGTAAACTGATGCAAATCTTACATAAGCAACAGGGTCAAGTTCTTTCAAACCCTCCATAACTAACGTTCCTATAATATTAGATGAAATTTCACTTTGCCCAAGTTCCTCTAGTGTTCTTGAGATTTTACTTATAAATTTTTCTGCTGTCTCTGTATCTATTGGTCTTTTCTTAAGAGCTATATAAATGGATTTTGAAAGTTTTTCTCTATCAAAAGATGATTTTCTCCCATTCTTTTTAATAACTATTATTTCTCTAAATTGAACTCTTTCAAAGGTGGTAAATCTTGCACCACATACACACAATCTTCTTCTTCTTATTGCAGTACCATCTTCTGTGGGTCTTGAGTCAACAACTGATGTTTCACCTTTTTTACAAATTGAACAAATCATTATTTTAAATTCTTATATATTGGAAAAGAAGAGGTAAGTTCTATAACTTCATTTCTAACTTCTTCTTCAATTTTACTATTATCTTCAGGGTTTTTGGACAAACCTTTAATAACTTTAGTAATTAATAGACCTACATTTTCGAATTCTTTTAATCCAAAGCCTCTTGTTGTAGCAGCTTGAGTTCCAAGCCTTATACCAGATGTAACCATTGGTTTTTCTGAATCAAAAGGTATTCCATTTTTATTGCAAGTTATATTAGCTTTAGAAAGGCTTTCAGCAGCAGCATTACCTTTTACATTAAAGGGTCTTAAATCAGCAAGCATTAAATGAGTATCGGTACCACCAGAATAAATTTTAAATCCATTATTTTTAAGTGTCTCTGATAAAATTTTAGCATTTTCTAAAACAGATTTTATATAATCTGCAAAATCAGGTCTTAGTGCCTCTAAAAACCCCGCTGCTTTAGCGGCTATTATATGCATTAGTGGACCACCTTGATAACCAGGAAATACCGCTGTATTAATTTTTTTTGCAAGGTCCTCATGGTTTGTTAAAATAATTCCACCTCTTGCACTTCGAAAAACTTTATGTGTTGTAGAAGTTACAATGTGTGCATATTCACAAGGATTTGGATAACCTTTACCAGCAACTAAGCCTGAAAAATGTGCCATATCAACCATTAAATATGCTCCAACTTTATCTGCTATCTCTCTAAACCTTTTGAAATCAATTACTCTCGAATAGGCACTACCACCAGCAATTATAATTTTAGGTTTGTTTTCTAATGCAAGTTTTTCAACATTGTCATAATCTATAAGTTCAGACTCTCTATCAACATCATAACCAATTGCATTAAACCACTTGCCAGACATTGAAATTTTTAATCCGTGTGTAATATGGCCGCCAGAATTTAAACTCATACCTAAGAATGTATCGCCAGGATTTAATAAAGCTAAGAATACAGCGCCATTAGCTTGCGCTCCTGAATGAGGCTGAACATTTGCAAATTTACAATCAAATAATTTTTTTAGTCTCTCAATAGCCAAGTTTTCAGCAACATCTACATGTTCACAACCATTATAATATCTTTTTCCAGAGTAACCTTCTGCATATTTATTTGTTAATACAGAACCTTGCGCTTCTAGAACGGCTTGTGAAACAATATTTTCTGAAGCAATTAATTCAATGTGTTGTTGTTGTCTTTTTAATTCTTCACTGATTGCTTTATATATTTCTGGATCAGCTATAGATAAACTATCTTCAAAAAAGCTTTTATATTTATGATTTAAATAATTTTTTTCACTAGACATAATTAATTTTTTTAATTCTTTTTATGTGTCTGCCGCCCTCAAATTTTGTATCTAAAAAAACACTGACACAATTTAAAGCATTTTTTTTAGTAAGAAGTCTTGATCCTAATGTAATGATATTTGCATCGTTATGCAATCTCGATAATTTTGTAGATTTTAAATTAAAACACTGGGCTGCACGTATATTTTTGTGTCTATTTGCTGTAATATTCATACCCATACCAGATCCACAAATCAAAATACCAATATATTTATTATTAGTTTTAACTTTTTTTGCAACTTTATGAGCATAATCAGGATAATCAACTCTGTTATTATTGGCAGGACCAAGATCTATATATTTAACTTTTTTTTTATCTAAATAAATTTTAATTGTTTCTTTTAATATAAATCCGGCATGATCTGATGAAATAAATATTTTTTTCAAATTAAAAATTATAATCTAAAACACAAGCAACTAAGTGAATTCTATTTTCTTCACCTCCATTAAATGCATTGTGATATTTTTTATTATTGGTAATCCAAACAGATCCATCTGCCTGCATATGTTTGGCAATATTATCTATAACCATCATACAGCCTGGGTTTGTAACTATAGGTATATGTAACCTAGGTTCTGGATCTCTATGCCAACTTAATGTTGACCTTGGTTCCTTTAGCAAGATTCTTACTCGCCCTAATTTATATTTTGATGAAAGAACATCAAAAACTTCTTTGAAATACGTATTTTCATAATCTTTTATAAATTCAGAATATGCAGTCTCATCAACCATAACATCTCTGGAAACTTCTTTCCCTGATTTATCTGGTTTTGTCCAATAAACTCCTCGAGCTTTACTTCCTTTAACTGAATCTGGGTCTCCAGGAATTTGCGTTAAAGAAATAGCGCCAAAATGAGCTATGCCTCCACCGTCTTCAAATTTTTTAGTTTGAATAATTTGGTTGTATGATTCTTTTAATTTATCAATGTCAAATTTAATATTTTGCTTTTGAAAGTCACTAAAATTCAAAACTTTTTCTTCTTTTTCTAAATCTAAGTTTATAATATTTTTATTTTCAAAGCTCATGACAATTATTTACCTTTTTTAATATATATTTGTATAATACATTTGTCGCATTTTAAAAATAGATTAAAACATGATTACAGGAAATTACCCGAATTTAAGACTTAGAAGAAGTAGAAAGCACGAATGGTCAAGAAGATTAATTCAAGAAAATAGCCTTTCTGCAAGCGATTTTATATTACCTATCTTTCTAATAGATGGAAAAAATACAAAACAATCAATTAAAACAATGCCTGATGTATTTAGATATACAATAGATAAGCTTGAAATTATATTAGATAAAGCCTTAAAAAATAAAATACCTATGGTTGCATTATTTCCATATACAAAAAAAATAATGAAAAATGACATGGGAACTGAGGCCTTAAATCAAGATAATCTTGTATGTAAAGCTATCCAATATATTAAAAAAAAATATAAAAATGAAATTGGTATAATGTGTGATGTGGCATTAGATCCATATACCTCACATGGTCATGATGGATTAGTAAAATCAAATTATGTTTTGAATGATGAAACTATAGAGATTTTGATAAAACAATCATTACTGCAGGCTCAAATGGGATGTGATGTGTTGGCACCTTCTGACATGATGGATGGGAGAATTGGTAAAATAAGAAAAGCTCTAGATAAAGATGGTTATCAAATGGTACAAATACTTTCTTATGCGGTAAAATATGCGTCAAGTTTTTATGGTCCATTTAGAGATGCTGTGGGTTCAAAGGGAGTATTAAAAGGTGACAAAAAAAACTATCAAATGGATTTTAGAAATAGCAATGAAGCGTTAAGAGAAGTTTCATTAGATATTAAAGAAGGTGCAGACATGGTTATGGTGAAGCCAGGTATGCCCTATTTAGATATAATAAAATTAGTTAAAGATAATTTCAAAATACCAGTTCTTGCCTACCAAGTTTCAGGAGAATACAGTTTATTAAGCAATAGTATCAAAAAAAAATTAATTGATAAAAATTCAATTTTAGAAAGTTTAATATCTTTTAAAAGAGCTGGGGCTAGCGCTATAGTAACTTACTATGCCGATAGAATTAATAAGTTAATTAAATAAATTACTTCAATAAATTGACAAAATTTAATCGAGAACTTGGATAATTTATATTATTTGGTTTTAATATAGTTTTATCAAGATAGTCACTAACAAGTTTTAAACCTTTGAGTAAATTTTTTAAATCAATATCATTATTATCATCTTCAATCAAAAAATTTGGGACGATTTTTTTATCTGTTGAAGAACTCACATAATAATAGGTTTGATGATTTACAGTTTCTTTTTTAACTATATTTTTTAACTCAAGATCATAACCTAATAATTTAAGTAATTCTAATTCCCAAAAAATATATTCTTTAATCCAATTTACAGAATTTAAAATTTTGAAAAAATCATCTATTAAGTTAAAAATTTTTTTATTTGATTGAGCTTCTGCAGTTAATAATTTTATCAAATTCATTGCCGAAGCTATACAAAATAATTTTTGGTTATGGTCAAAGTATAAAGGTGTTAAGGCTTTCAAAATTTCTATTTTAAAATATCCAATTCTAGAGGGACTTTTTGTATTATAATTTACATAAATCTTGTTTCCAATTTGTAAATAATTTTTAATTTTTTTTGAAGTTCCCCCAAATATAATACCAGAAATTTTTCCATGATATTGTGTGTAAACTTCTGCGATTATAGAATTTTCACTATAACGATTTTTAGATATTAAATAGCCCGTGTCATCCCAATTCATTTTTTAAAGATATTTTCTAAACATAAAGATGCAGCGTTTTGTTCTGCGTCTTTTTTGGAATTACCCTGGGCATTAAAAAGGGTGGTATTTTTAAGTTTTACTGAAACTTTAAATAATGGTTTATGTCTAGGACCTGTATTTGAAATCAACCTGTAAATAGGTAAAGTTTTAAAAATTTTTAAAGAGTACTCTTGCAGTTTAGTTTTTGAATCAATTTGAGTAATAATACTAGCGCTTATATGCTCCTTCCATAAATTTAAGATAAACTTCTCAGCTGAAGTCAATCCTTTATCTAAATAAATAGCACCAATTAGAGCTTCTAGGCAGTCAGCTACAACCTTGTCCTCGATTTTAATTTTTTTTTTTTTTGGATTAAACACCAAAATATGTTTCTCTAGGTCTATACTTTGGGCAATCTCTAAACACTTTTTTTTATTCACTAAGGATGCAAATTTTTTATCTAATATTCCTTCTTTTTCTTCTGGATATATGTCTAATAATTTTTTGGCAATGACTAACCCCAAAACCCTATCTCCTAAAAATTCTATTTTTTCATTATTATTTATAGAGTCATAACTTTTATGAGTTAAACTTTTAATTAAAATTTTTTGGTTTGTAAATTTTAACTTTAATTTTTTTTCAATATCTGTGATTTTGGTTTTCATTAATTAATTTTTTTAAAAAACCTGTCAATTCTGATTGTTTTATCCCATTTCCAGAAAGAAAAAATACTAGCAATTCTAAAATCAGATGAAAAAAAAATAAATTGTGCTTTTCCAACAAGATTATCCTCATGAACATATCCAACACTGGTTAAATATCTACTATCCTTGGAACAGTCCCTGTTATCTCCCAAGAAAAAATAATGCTTTTCAGGAACTATAAAAATATCTGAATTTTGAAAACTATAATTTTTTAAATAAGCAGTGTTGTAAATTTTTCCGTTGGGTAATTTTTCTTCAAATGTATTAACATTTATAGTTTTTTTTCCACAATATATAATGTCATCAATTGAAATTTTTGATTTTAAAATTTGACTACTATTTATATATAAATCTCCATCAATAAATTGAATTTTATCACCGGGTAGTCCTATTAATCTTTTAATATAATCTGTTCTATTGTCAGCAGGTGTTTTAAATACAACTACATCGCCAGCTTTAGGTATAGTTAAAAATATCCGACCATTAAAAATTGGGGGACTAAATGGAAATGAGTGCTTACTATAACCATATGAGTATTTGGTGACAAATAATCTATCACCAATTAACATTGTTGGTTCCATTGATGATGAGGGTATATAGAATGGCTGTATAAATAATGACCTAATTATTGTGGCAATAATTAATGCGTAAAATATTGTTTTTATATTTTCAATTAAATAATTTTTATCTATTTTCATTTTTTTTGTAAAATAACGTAAGCTATAGAATATTTTTTTTCGTCAGAAATTGATAGGAAGAAATCAAAGGATGAAACTTTAAATTGTTTTTTAACAATTTTCTTAATTTTATCATCTATATAAAAAGAAGGTTTTCCTAATTTATCATTAATTATAGAAATATCTTTAAAATTAAAACCTTCTCTAAAACCAGTGCCGATTGATTTACTAAAGGCTTCTTTGGCAGCAAATCTTTTAGAATAATATGATAATTTATCTTTAATCTTTTTAGATTTAGAAATTTCAATTGTTGTAAAAATTCTTTTAATAAATGAGACATTTTTTAGAGATTTTTTAATTCTTGTATTGTCAACTATATCAACTCCTATCCCTAATATTTTCATAATTATTTATTAGATATTTTTTTGAATTTTTCAATAATGTTTTTTAGACCATAAATAATAGACTCACCAATTATGAAGTGACCAATATTAAATTCTTTAATTTCTTTAATTTTACTAAGAATCGTTGTTGTTTTATAGTCAAGGCCATGACCTGCGTGAACTTCTAAATCAAGTTTTTTAGCAAGTTTACAGCAATCTTTAATATTTTTTAATTCATGTTTAAATTTTTTTCTTTCTTTTATTAGATTTGATAATTTTCCGGTATGTAGCTCTACACAATCCACTTTAAATTCTTTTGCTAAATTAATATCGTTGATGTTTGGATTTATAAATAAACTTGTTCTAATATTATTTTTTTTAAATTTTAAAATAATATTTTTAATTTTTGTTTTATTTTTAGTTAAATTTAAACCACCTTCAGTGGTTATTTCTTTTCTATTTTCTGGGACTATACAAATAAAATCAGGTTTATTTTTAAGAGCTATTGCTAAAATTTTATCATTTAATGATATTTCTAAATTAACAGGAATTTTTTTATCGTTACATATTTTAATTACATCAAGATCGTTTATATGTCGTCTATCTTCTCTAAGGTGTATTGTTATAGAATTAGCACCACAATTTATTGCGTATTTAGCTGCAATTAATGGATCTGGGTGTCTGGATCTTCTAGCATTTCTGACGGTAGCAATATGATCAATATTAATTCCAAGTCTTTTCATTTGATGAATCTACTACCAGGAACTGTAATTGGTATTTTTTTAAGTGACTCTGGAAGTGCATTGCTTTTGTAGGTTGGAACATTAATTTTCATATGTGAAATAATATTTTTTTTTATTTTTAGACTTTTTTTAGTTGACCTATCTATAATTGAGGCAAATCCTAAAAGTTTTGCTTTGGATTGTGTTATTAATTTTACACATTCCAAACTGGATTTACCGGTTGTGATCACATCTTCAATAATCAATACTTTTGCATCTTTTTTAATATAAAAACCTCTTCTTAAAACAAACTTACCATTAACTCTTTCACAAAATATAGTTTCTTTTTTTAATAATCTTCCTATTTCATAACCAATAATCACACCACCCATTGCAGGAGATAGAATTAAATCCACAGATTTAAATTTTTTTTTTATTTTTTTTGCAAGTGAAGAGCAAATTTTATTAGATAAATATGGTATGCTTAAAAGTTTAGCACATTGAATATATTTTTGTGAATGTAAACCAGATGAAAGTATAAAATGTCCTTCAAGTAAAGCGTTAGTTTTTTTTAAAATATTTAAAGATTTTTTGTGTGAAAGCATTGCGTTCCTTTAACCAGTTGTCTTCATGTCTAATGATTTTAAATTTAATCTCTAATTGTTTTAACTCACTAATAAAATTTGTAAAGTTTTTCAAGTCACGAATAATTAAATTAAATCTAAAATTAATATATTCTTTAGACTTTTCTTTCATTTCTACACTAGATATGTTTAAACTATGCTGTCCAAGTAATGTTGTAACCTCACCTAGTTTTCCAGGCTTATCAGGTAAAGACATCCATAGCGTTGTATTGTATTTTTTAATTCTTTGAGCTTTTTCTTCACCTTTTTTATACCAATATTTTCTAATAGCTGACCTTGCTTTTCCAGTTTTAGTTATAGGAATCCAGTGCAAAGAAGGTGATTTATTCTTAGATGTAACAATATCTACAACATCTCCATTATGAAGTAAACTTTGTAACTCACTGTCATTACCATTAATTTTACAACTCACAGTGCTATTGCCAATTTTTGTATGTACAGCGTACGCAAAATCAATCGGTGTTGCGTCTTTTGGAAGTTTAATTACAGAACCCTTTGGAGTAAAACAAAATACATTTTCTTGAAACATTTGAAGTTTTGTATATTCAAAAAAATGTTCTGGGTTTTCATTTTTATCAATAATTTCTACTAAGTCGGCTAACCAATCATATTCTTTCCAGGTCAATGAGTTAAATTTTTCAGAAGATTTATATTTCCAGTGTGAAGCTATTCCTCTTTCAGCAAATTCATGCATTGGCATTGTTCTAATTTGAATTTCTATTGGCCTTCTATTTGGCCCAATTACTGCAGTATGTAATGATTGATAGTCATTAATCTTAGGTGATGAAATATAATCTTTAAATTTTCCTGGAATACAATTCCATTCCTTGTGAAATATTCCAAGAGTTTTATAGCAATCCTCAATACTATTAAGAATTACTCTAAAACCAATAATATCTGTAATTTGTTCAAGTGAAGTTCTTTTTTTTTGAACTTTTCTCCAAATCGAAAAAGGTGTTTTTTCTCTACCTATTATTTCTGCATTAATTTTATGTTTACGCAATAACGTACTTAACTGTAATGAGATTGAATTGAAACTATTAACCTTGTCGTCTTTCACTTCGTCTAATCTTTTTTTAATTAGTTCTCTTGCTTTATTGTTCAATACTCTAAAAGATAAATCTTCAAGTTCATCTCTTATATGGTGCATTCCCATTCTATCCGCTAATGGTGCGTAAATTTCCATAGTTTCTTGTGCAATGCGTTCTTTTTTTTCAATTTTATCAATAGCATCAATTGTTCTCATATTATGAAGGCGATCAGCAAGTTTAACCAATAAAACTCTTATGTCTTTTGAGGTTGCTAAAATTAATTTTCTAAAATTTTCTGCTTTTGAGTTAGATGTGGCCTGATTTTCAAAAACAGAAATCTTTGTAACTCCATCAACTAAATCAGCAACTTCTTGGCCAAATTCATCTTTAATAGTTTCGTAAGTGGCATGAGTATCTTCGATTGTGTCATGTAATAAACCAGTAGCTATTGTTGCGCTATCTAATTTAAGTTCTGTTAAAATACTAGCTACAGCTATTGGATGGTTTGAATAAGGATCACCTGAATCTCTTTTTTGGTTTTCATGTGCCTTTATAGCAAAATCGTATGCCTTGCTTAATTTCTCTGGATTTAAAAATTTATTATAAGACTTAACTTTATTTATTAATTGTTCAGAATTAAGCATTATTCATTATAGCATTAATTTATAATTGTTTAATAGATCTTAAGTCGTTAATTTTTAATGAGCTTATTAATTTAACAATATTAATCTTAGATATTGGGTGTTTCCAGGACTGGTTAATTTCAAAAAGTGGTAATAAAACAAAATTTCTCTGAGACATTGCTTTATGAGGAAATATTAAATCTTTATTTTTACTATTTGAGATTTTTTGATCATAATCTATAATATCAATATCACATGTTCTTGGGGAATTTTTTTTAGATCTTTTTCTTCCCATTTGAGCTTCAATTAAATTACATATTTTTAAAAGTTCATATGGAGCTAGTTTTGTTTTAACTTTAATTATTATATTTATGAACTTAGGATTGTTGGGATTTGGCCAAGATTCTGATTCATAATTACTTGAACATTTTAAAATTTTAATCTGATAGTTTTGTAATTTAAACTTTGTTTTTTCTATATTGTTATTTCTGTTTCCTAAATTTGAACCAATTCCTAGGTAAACAATCTTAACTAGATTTTCTGATATATCTTGCTTTATCACGATTCCAATCTCTGTTTTTTTTAGTTGCTCTTTTATCGAATTGTTTTTTCCCTTTAGCTAGAGCTATCTCTATTTTAGCCTTACCTTTTTTGAAGTACATTTTTGTTGGAACAAGAGTAAATCCATCTCTTTGCATTTTTCCTATTAATTTATTAATTTCTCTTTTATTTAATAATAATTTTCTTTCTTCCATGGGGCTATGACTGGAATAACTAGCTTGTTTGTATGATGCTATATGTGAGTTAATTAAAACTATTTCACCATTTTTTTCAACAGCGTATGAATCTGCAATATTAACTTTTCCATCTCTTATAGATTTAATCTCTGAGCCTTTTAGAACAATTCCAGCTTCAATAAGATCTTCAAAAAAATAATTAAAACTTGCTTTTCTATTTAAGCAAATTATTTTTAAACCAGAATTGGTTTTTTTGTTCATTAAAGTAAGTTTGCTGTGACTAGAACTTTTTTAATAACTTCCTTTGTAGGTTCAGTAACTTTAACAAGAGGCAGTCTCACATTATCTTCACACAAACCTAAAAGTTTTGCCGCATATTTGACTGGGCTTGGGTTGCTTTCAATAAACATTGAGTTGTGAACAGGTTGAAGAATAATATCCAACTTAATTGCTTCTTCTTTATCTTTATCAGATTGTGAAGTTGAAGCTTTTTGAAAATCAGAACAAAGTTTTGGTGCTATATTTGCTGTTACACTTATAGCTCCTATACCACCTCTTCTATTAAATTCTAAAGCATTATCGTCATTACCAGTAAGCTGAATAAATTCATTTCCCATTTTAGTTTTTTGTTGATCAACTCTATCAAGTTCTCCTGTAGCGTCTTTAACACCAACTATATTTTTTAATTCAAATAATCTTGCCATTGTATCAACGGTCATATCTATTACGGATCGGCCTGGAATATTGTAAATCAATATTGGAATTCCACATTTATCATTAATTGCTTTATAATGTTGATAAAGACCTTCTTGAGTTGGTTTATTGTAATAAGGTGTCACTATTAAAGCTGCATTAGCACCTACTTTTTCAGCATGTTTCGTTAGTGATATCGCTTCCTCTGTTGAATTAGAACCTGTGCCAGCTATAACAGTATTTTTACCATTGCTTTCTTTAATGCATAGTTCAATAACTTTTTGATGCTCCTCGTGACTTAAGGTCGGAGATTCGCCTGTTGTGCCGGCTGGAACCAATCCATTAGTTCCATTATTAATTTGAAAATTTATAAGTTTAATATAAGCCTCAACATCTAGCTTATTATTTTTAAACGGAGTTATTAAAGCAACATTTGATCCTTTGAACATTAATACTTATAACATAGTTTACAGATTCATTTAGTAAAATTTATGCTTAGAAATATATCATTTTATATAAAATTATTATTACTTACATTGTTATTTGTGGAAAACACGAATGCTATTGAGCTATCAATAATCCCATTAAAAAAACCTATTTTAGATAAAATAACAAAGCAAAAAAAAATAACACAGGGCATTACAAGACCTAAACCAAAGCCAATTAAAAAAGTAGAAAAAAAAGAATTAACTCAAAAAATTATAAAACCTGAATCAAAACCATCAGAACAAACTGAAGCAGTGATCACTAAAATAATCAAAAAAAAGGTAAAAAAAATTGTTTTATTATTACCGAAAAGTAAACCTTTAATAGTCAAAAAAGAATCTAGGTCAAAAAAAACAAAGTCAAAATTTTATAGCAAGAAAGACTTTGATATCGCAAAAAAATCTATTCAAGCCATAGAAAAACGACAATGGACTGCTGCTTTATCTTTGTCAAAGAAAGCTAAAGACAAAACTATATATAAATTTATTCAATGGAGACATTTGCTAACAACTGGTAATCAAGCAAGTTTTTATGATTACTTGGCATTTATTAAAAACAATGAGAACTACCCTAGAATTAATAGAATTCGGTATTTAGCTGAACACAAAATGTCTACGGATAAAATTTCACCAAAAAAAATAATAAATTGGTTTGACTCAAATGAACCTTTGAGTGGATTTGGAAAATTAATACTGGGAGAAAGTTTTATACAAACTGGTAATATTGAAAAAGGAACATCTTTAATTAAAAATGGCTGGATTACTGCAGATCTAAATAGATCTAATATGAAATTTTTTAGAAAAAAATATAAAAAATATTTAAATGCAGACGACTATATTAAGCGAGCAGACTATTTAGCTTGGGAAGGTAAATCTTGGGATTTAAAAAGAATGCTAAGGTATTTACCTAAAGATTATGAGTTACTTTATACTGCTAGACAAATTTTAATGAGTAAATCTTATGGTGTTGATAAAGCAATTAAAAATGTTCCTTCAAAACTAAAAAATGATGCAGGATTAAACTATGATCGCCTAAAGTGGAGAAGAAAACGTGGAAGAGTTGATGATTCATTAGAAATTATATTTAAGGTAAGAAATAATAAGGATTATTTAGTTAGACCTGATAAGTGGTGGACTGAAAGAGCAATAATGACAAGGGCTCTTATTTATAAAAAAAAATATGAGTTGGCTTATAAAGTTGCGAGTGAACACACTCTTGAGAAGAGTCCAGAATTTGCTGAAGCTGAATGGTTGAGTGGCTGGATTGCATTAAGCTTCTTAAATGATCCTATTTTAGGCATAGATCATTTTAATAATTTTTATCAAAATGTTGCTTATCCTATAAGTTTATCTAGAGGGGCATACTGGCTCGGTAGATCTTACGAAAAAATTGGTGATCAAAAACAATCTCAGCAATGGTACAGAGAAGCAACCAAGTATTTAACAACTTATTACGGTCAATTAGCTCACTTAAAAATCAAACCTAATGAAAAATTTGAACTTGAGGAACAGCAAAAAGTTGAAGATGATTATAGGAAATTTTTTTATAAAAAAGACTTAGTTAAATTAATTTATCTTTTAGATGAACTTAATAAAGACAAGTATACAAAAAATATTTTAAAACATATTGCTAATGATAATATTGATAGTGGCAGTGAAATTTTAGCTGCAGAACTTGCATCACAAATATCAAGATATGATTTTGCAATACAAATTTCAAAATTAGCTTCATATGAAAAAAGATTTCACAATGAATTTAACTACCCAATAATAAGCACACCTAATTTTGTTAATGGTCGTAAAATACCTGAGACAGCATTTATACTATCTTTAATTAGACAAGAAAGTGAATTTGACATGTCGGCTAACAGTCATGCGGGGGCACAAGGATTAATGCAATTAATGCCTTACACAGCAAAACTAGTTTCTAAACAAGCAAAACTTCCATATAATAAATCAAGATTAACATCAGATCCTGAATACAATATTAATCTAGGATCTCATTACATAGCTGGTTTAATCCTTCAGTATGATGGTGCATACCCTTTTGCTACAGCCGCATACAATGCTGGTCCCAAAAGAGTTAAGTATTGGAAAAAAATAAATAAAAATCCACAAAAAAACCAAGTTGATTTTGTAGACTGGGTTGAGCTAATAAAATTTAAAGAAACTAGAAATTATGTTCAACGTGTCATGGAAAACTATAATGTCTATCGTTATATATTAGAGAAAAAACCTATTAAAATGAAAGACTTTTTTAAGGATCATCCCCTATTTTAATGGCGGAAGCGGTGGGATTCGAACCCACGGTAGAGTTACCCCTACGGCAATTTAGCAAACTACTGGTTTAAGCCAACTCACCCACGCTTCCATTGCGATATTGATATAGTCGATTCTATTGAATATTCAATATTTATAAAGTAATTATTATTTAATATTATGAAAAACAGGTATTCAATATTTTCTCTAATTAAAAATGCTTTTTCTTACCATGAAAATTGGCAGAAAGCCTGGAAAGACCCTGTTCCAAAAAAAGAATATGATGCAGTAATAATTGGTGGTGGTGGCCATGGCCTAGCTACCGCTTATTATTTAGCAAAAAAACATAATATGAAAAATATTGCTGTTGTTGAAAAAGGTTGGATTGGTGGTGGTAACACAGGAAGAAACACAACAATCATTAGATCAAACTATTTATGGGATGCTAGTGCCGGACTATATGATCATGCATTAAAGTTATGGGAAGGATTATCTCAAGAAATTAATTATAATGTAATGTTCAGTCAAAGAGGTGTTATGAATTTAGCTCATAATCTTCAGGATGTAAGAGATTTAAAAAGAAGAACACATGCTAATAGACTCAATGGTATTGATGCATATTATTTAAGTACTGAAGAGGTTAAAAAGTTTTGTCCTATTATCAATACTTCTCCTGATATTCGTTATCCTGTTCTTGGTGGAACTTTACAAAAAAGAGCTGGAACTGCTCGTCATGATGCAGTTGCATGGGGTTATGCTCGCGGCGCAGATGAAATGGGTGTCGACATTATCCAAAACTGTGAAGTTAAAGGTATTAAAAGAAATGGTGATGAGATTGAAGGTTTAGAAACTAACAAGGGTTTTATTAAGACTAAAAAAGTTGGCGTTGTTGCGGCTGGTCATTCAAGTGTACTTGCAAACATGGCTGGCTTAAGATTGCCTTTAGAAAGTAAACCACTTCAAGCTTTAGTTTCAGAACCAGTTAAACCTATTATAGATACTGTTGTTATGTCTAATGCTGTTCATGCTTATGTTAGTCAGTCTGACAAAGGTGAACTTGTAATAGGAGCTGGTACAGATGATTACATTTCATACTCACAAAAAGGTAGTCATCAAATTGTTGAAGGAACTTTAAATGCAATTATAGAGCTATATCCAATATTTAGCAGAATGAGAATGCTTAGACAGTGGGGTGGTATTGTGGACATCTGTCCTGATGCTAGTCCAATAATTAGCAAAACTACGATTAAAGGTTTATATTTTAATTGTGGTTGGGGAACTGGTGGTTTCAAGGCTACACCTGGTTCAGGTGATTTATTTGCTCACACAATTGCAAATGATGAACCGCACAAACTTAATGCAGCTTTTAATTTAAATAGATTTGTTAGCGGCGACCTTGTAGATGAACATGGCGCAGCAGCAGTGGCGCATTAAATGTTTATAATTAATTGTCCATTTTGTGGTGAAAGAGATCATAGCGAATTTAAAGCTGGTGGTGAAGCTCATATAGAAAGACCTAAACAGCCTACTGAGTTAAGTGATGATGAATGGGCACAATATTTATTTATGAGAAAAAATATCAAAGGTATTCAATTTGAAAGATGGAATCATGCTCACGGATGCAGAAAATGGTTTAACATGATTAGAGATACCTCTAATGATGAAATAAAATCAATTTATAAAATGGGTGAAAAACCTCCTTTAAAATAATATGTCTAAAAATTTAAGAGTTAAGGCTAGTAGGTTTATTGATGAAACTTCAAGAGTTTCATTTAAATTTAATGGAAAAACTTATTACGGATTTAAAGGTGATACATTGGCTTCTGCCTTAATAGCAAATGATGTTCATTTGGTAGGAAGAAGTTTTAAAT